>JADMIO010784971.1_pt1 | contig 90657 bp, 65 predicted proteins | sample 8958161 | NCBI WGS metagenome assembly JADMIO01 (sample SAMN16585339, study PRJNA669376) | soil metagenome | isolation source: Crop rotation soil | place: USA: Cullars Rotation, Alabama | collected 2011
CTTTCCCAAAATCGCAAAGTCATCAAAAAACCGCAAAGTTGTTTAAAATAAGAGCAACACTACAAAAGGAGATAAGAAGAGCACATACCTCAGTCACTTATTATCACTAGCGCTCGCCGCAGCCGTGTAACCGAGCATAGCGAGCGAACTGGCGAGGAAGCAAAGAAGAACTGTTCTGTCAGATAGCTCTTACGCTCAGCGCAAGAAGAAATATCCACCGTGGGAAAAACTCCAGGTAGAGGTACACACGCGGATAGCCAATTCAGAGTAATAAACTGTGATAATCAACCCTCATCAATGATGACGAACTAACCCCCGATATCAAGTCACATGACGAAGGGAAAGAGAAGGAAATCAACTGTGACAAACTGCCCTCAAATTTGGCTTCCTTAAAAATTACAGTTCAAAAAGTATGAGAAAATCCATGCAGGCTGAAGGAAACAGCAAAACTGTGACAAATTACCCTCAGTAGGTCAGAACAAATGTGACGAACCACCCTCAAATCTGTGACAGATAACCCTCAGACTATCCTGTCGTCATGGAAGTGATATCGCGGAAGGAAAATACGATATGAGTCGTCTGGCGGCCTTTCTTTTTCTCAATGTATGAGAGGCGCATTGGAGTTCTGCTGTTGATCTCATTAACACAGACCTGCAGGAAGCGGCGGCGGAAGTCAGGCATACGCTGGTAACTTTGAGGCAGCTGGTAACGCTCTATGATCCAGTCGATTTTCAGAGAGACGATGCCTGAGCCATCCGGCTTACGATACTGACACAGGGATTCGTATAAACGCATGGCATACGGATTGGTGATTTCTTTTGTTTCACTAAGCCGAAACTGCGTAAACCGGTTCTGTAACCCGATAAAGAAGGGAATGAGATATGGGTTGATATGTACACTGTAAAGCCCTCTGGATGGACTGTGCGCACGTTTGATAAACCAAGGAAAAGATTCATAGCCTTTTTCATCGCCGGCATCCTCTTCAGGGCGATAAAAAACCACTTCCTTCCCCGCGAAACTCTTCAATGCCTGCCGTATATCCTTACTGGCTTCCGCAGAGGTCAATCCGAATATTTCAGCATATTTAGCAACATGGATCTCGCAGATACCGTCATGTTCCTGTAGGGTGCCATCAGATTTTCTGATCTGGTCAACGAACAGATACAGCATACGTTTTTGATCCCGGGAGAGACTATATGCCGCCTCAGTGAGGTCGTTTGACTGGACGATTCGCGGGCTATTTTTACGTTTCTTGTGATTGATAACCGCTGTTTCCGCCATGACAGATCCATGTGAAGTGTGACAAGTTTTTAGATTGTCACACTAAATAAAAAAGAGTCAATAAGCAGGGATAACTTTGTGAAAAAACAGCTTCTTCTGAGGGCAATTTGTCACAGGGTTAAGGGCAATTTGTCACAGACAGGACTGTCATTTGAGGGTGATTTGTCACACTGAAAGGGCAATTTGTCACAACACCTTCTCTAGAACCAGCATGGATAAAGGCCTACAAGGCGCTCTAAAAAAGAAGATCTAAAAACTATAAAAAAAATAATTATAAAAATATCCCCGTGGATAAGTGGATAACCCCAAGGGAAGTTTTTTCAGGCATCGTGTGTAAGCAGAATATATAAGTGCTGTTCCCTGGTGCTTCCTCGCTCACTCGACCGGGAGGGTTCGAGAAGGGGGGGCACCCCCCTTCGGCGTGCGCGGTCACGCGCACAGGGCGCAGCCCTGGTTAAAAACAAGGTTTATAAATATTGGTTTAAAAGCAGGTTAAAAGACAGGTTAGCGGTGGCCGAAAAACGGGCGGAAACCCTTGCAAATGCTGGATTTTCTGCCTGTGGACAGCCCCTCAAATGTCAATAGGTGCGCCCCTCATCTGTCAGCACTCTGCCCCTCAAGTGTCAAGGATCGCGCCCCTCATCTGTCAGTAGTCGCGCCCCTCAAGTGTCAATACCGCAGGGCACTTATCCCCAGGCTTGTCCACATCATCTGTGGGAAACTCGCGTAAAATCAGGCGTTTTCGCCGATTTGCGAGGCTGGCCAGCTCCACGTCGCCGGCCGAAATCGAGCCTGCCCCTCATCTGTCAACGCCGCGCCGGGTGAGTCGGCCCCTCAAGTGTCAACGTCCGCCCCTCATCTGTCAGTGAGGGCCAAGTTTTCCGCGAGGTATCCACAACGCCGGCGGCCGGCCGCGGTGTCTCGCACACGGCTTCGACGGCGTTTCTGGCGCGTTTGCAGGGCCATAGACGGCCGCCAGCCCAGCGGCGAGGGCAACCAGCCGAGGGCTTCGCCCTGTCGCTCGACTGCGGCGAGCACTACTGGCTGTAAAAGGACAGACCACATCATGGTTCTGTGTTCATTAGGTTGTTCTGTCCATTGCTGACATAATCCGCTCCACTTCAACGTAACACCGCACGAAGATTTCTATTGTTCCTGAAGGCATATTCAAATCGTTTTCGTTACCGCTTGCAGGCATCATGACAGAACACTACTTCCTATAAACGCTACACAGGCTCCTGAGATTAATAATGCGGATCTCTACGATAATGGGAGATTTTCCCGACTGTTTCGTTCGCTTCTCAGTGGATAACAGCCAGCTTCTCTGTTTAACAGACAAAAACAGCATATCCACTCAGTTCCACATTTCCATATAAAGGCCAAGGCATTTATTCTCAGGATAATTGTTTCAGCATCGCAACCGCATCAGACTCCGGCATCGCAAACTGCACCCGGTGCCGGGCAGCCACATCCAGCGCAAAAACCTTCGTGTAGACTTCCGTTGAACTGATGGACTTATGTCCCATCAGGCTTTGCAGAACTTTCAGCGGTATACCGGCATACAGCATGTGCATCGCATAGGAATGGCGGAACGTATGTGGTGTGACCGGAACAGAGAACGTCACACCGTCAGCAGCAGCGGCGGCAACCGCCTCCCCAATCCAGGTCCTGACCGTTCTGTCCGTCACTTCCCAGATCCGCGCTTTCTCTGTCCTTCCTGTGCGACGGTTACGCCGCTCCATGAGCTTATCGGGTCCACTCGCGAACGCAGAAAGGCCCACCCGAAGGTGAGCCAGTGTGATTACATTTGCGGCCTAACTGTGGCCAGTCCAGTTACGCTGGAGTCACTAGTATTTAGGTGACACTATAGAAGCGGCCGCGACAACTTGTCCACGTGGAATTCTAAGCTTAGGATCCCAATGTGCTGGAAAGGGATACCTGCCTTCGCAGGTATAACATGTCACTCCTGTCCCTGTCTTCACAAGGATAAACTCCGGCAGGCCCTAACGGGCATTACCTAATGTAATATACCGGGCTGGTCAGAGTCCACTTCTTCACCTTCAGGTAAGGCATATCTAATTTACCATAAATTCTATACTTAGGGTGAACCCGTATTCAGTGATACAATAAAACAAAGAAATTTACTTTAGAAAAAACAGGAGCCAAAAATCTATGAAAACTGCAAAGTGCCTTATAATTTCTGTAAGAAATTACAGGGGCCCCTTTAGGGGAATCATGTTATCTGCCAGCCTGTTTTTTTTGGTAAACTCACCGGCATTTGCCGACAAAATTGATGATACATTTAATTTTAATAATACTGAAGCAACCGGTTATAATTCAATTTCAACCACCGATGACTCGAAATCGATGCTAATTAATCCCGGTGGGATAGGAATAAAAGGGGAAGGGGAAATTTTCTTTTCCAATTCGATTTATTCAGACTTACAACAGACAAACCTGTTTGGTACTTACGGTAACTTTAACCTGGGCTATCAGCAGTTTACCCCCAGGGGAAAGGTTTTACCCCCGATCAGAAAATTTATAATTGGAGCTGGTTACCCTGTTTTTGAAGGTTTAAGCCTTGGCCTTACCTATTTTAATATATCATCCACCAATGGCACCAATTTAGGTGCTTCCAGTATTGATTTTGGAATACTTTCCCGGCCCTTTAATTTTCTTTCATTAGGTTTTGTGGTAAAAAATATTACTACCCCGACATACGGTACTGCACAAATTAACCGGAGTTATTCCGGCAGTGTCGGTTTCCGGCCCGGCGGCTGGGACAAACTTACTCTGACTCTGGATGGTGAATGGGTAGAAAGCTCTCCCCTTAACAGAATCAGGGGTTTATTCGGCGTCGAGACTGAATTTATTGACGGTATTATCCTGAAGGGAAGCATAGCTTCCGATGCCACTTTCAAGCAAATTTCCTGGGGACTTGAGGCAGGATTTAATTTTCCCTATGTCAGTATTGGTTATGGCAGGGTCATGAATCCCCAGGGTTCAAGAGATGCCGCCTTTGCAAAAGTCACTTTAAATAAAGGCAGGACCATTTTTGAAATTGAGAATTCAAGCTTTGCCGAAATAGATATGAGAGGGGCCATCAGGGCAAATAAAGATACTGATTTCGGTTTATTTTCTGCTGAATTAAAAAACAGTGTTTATGATTATCTTGAAGCTATAGAAAAGGCAAAAAAGGATAAAAGCATTGCCGGGATTATATTAAACATGAACAACTTTAGCTCAGGAATGGGTGTAAATGAGGAACTAAGAACAAAACTGCTTGATTTTAAAACTTCCGGTAAGAAAGTAATAGCCTATATCAGGAGCCTTGATACAAAAGATTATTACCTGGCAACCGTCGCTGACCATATTGTCATGCATCCGATCGGAGGACTGCAATTAGAAGGTTTAGGCTCAGTACATTATTTTTATAAAGAATTACTGGATAAAATAGGTATAGAAGCACAATTTGAAAAAGCCGGAAAATATAAATCTGCCATAGAACCATTAACCAGAAGCAAATCATCAGGGCCGGAAAAAGAACAGACATATTCCCTGCTCAATGATTTTTATTCGGTTGTTTCGGGGGCAATTACCTCTAGCCGCGGTATTACTGCCGCAGAGCTAAAATCAATTATTGATAATAAAATACTGGTTGATGCCACCGAAGCTAAAGATCTTAAATTAGTTGATCAGATCGGCCATTATGATGAAATAGGCAGGATCGCCGGACAATTGCTAAAGGAGGACAGAAAGTTTCCCCTGGTTGATATTGCCAACCGCATGTATAAAAAATATGCCTGGGGTGATGATGGTAAAATTGCCATTATCAATGCTGAAGGGACTATTGTAGAGGGTTCCAGTACCAGGGATTTTTTATCGGGAGAATCTACCCTCGGGGCAGATACTATTGCCGCTTTGCTAAACAGGGCCAGGAAAGATGATTCCATTAAGGCTGTAATTTTAAGAATTGACAGCGGTGGAGGCTCCGCTCTTGCTTCAGATATTATAGCCAGGGAAATAACCAGGTTTAAAACAGCAAAAAAGCCCATAGTTATTTCTATGGCAAATGTCGCGGCTTCCGGCGGTTACTGGCTCGCTACCGATGCTGATAAAATTGTGGCAAATTCCAGCACTATTACCGGAAGTATTGGTGTATTTACCGGGAAATTAAATTTTTCCAGGCTTTTTGATAAACTGGGGATCAACACAGAATCATTCAAAGTAGGTGAGCACGCTGACTTCTTTTCCGAAGCAAGGCCCTTTACGGACCAGGAAAGAAAAATCCTCGATAAGTCCACCCAGTCCTTATACAGGATATTTTTAGAAAGAGTATCTGCCGGAAGAAATATCCCCATCGGAAAAGTTGATGAAATAGCCCAGGGAAGGGTTTATTCAGGTAAAAGAGCCAGGGAATTAAATTTAATAGATGAAATAGGCGGCCTTGATAAAGCAATTGAGGTAGCCAAAGTTCTGGCAGAATTAAAAGATAAAAAAACAGAAACTTTTAATCTCAGTCCCTCAAATCTTGATACACTGGCCCATCTGTCAGTTGAACCGGGCCAGGCTTTTTATCCGCTGATTTTAATGAAGCTCATCAAAGAAAACAGGGTCCTGGCTATTATGCCAAATTTTGAATTTTAAAAATTAATATTAAAATGAAGTAATTATGAAGCTTTCGTGATAAAATATACATTATACAAAGTTAAGTTAATTTGAGGTTTTTTGTTACTATTATTTCTAGATAAGGATAAAAACAAAAGAAAAAATGGCACAAGACTATAAATGGAAATTTTTTTACGATTCTTCCCGTCATGATATTGATGAAGTTATTGCCTATGCTGAAGATGAAATAACCAAAGAAAACTTTTCTGAAAACATGAAAAGCGATTTATCAAGTTTTTTGTCTACCATTGATGAAAACTGTAAGGTGCCTACCCTCTTTTTTGAAGATAAAGGTATAGTCTATGGCTTAACCGATAACCTTTATTTTTATAATAAGCTTAATCACAGTCATTAGAGTGAAGAGTGACGGGTGACGAGTGACGAGACAAAAGATAAATCCATTTTTTTATTTCTTTAGGTTACAAATTAACTTGTTACCAATAAGTTTTAATTTGTCTAAAGTACAGAAAGGTTCTATAGGAACAGCCTTTTTACCCGTCACCCTTTATTTTGCTTCCGTTAAAGAAGTTCCGTTTTTTCCCGTCACCCTTCACCCGTCACCCGTCACTATATAATTATGGAAAAATTTATCTGTCCGGTCTGTAACAGGGAAGTTGATGATAGTATTATTCCCTATCATAAAAAAGTTGAGCAGCAAATTCTGGAAGTTATACAAAAGATGATTCCCCGGTGGTATGATGGAGAAAATAATAAAAAATGTATAGATTATTATCGTGCTCTCATTGTAAATAAAACAATAAAATAGATTAAAAATTAAAAATGCCGCAATTAGTAGAAAAAACAGAACTTATAAAACTATTAAAATCTTATTTGTCAGAGTATATGAAAACTCTGAAAAAATATCAGTACCAGAAACTGGACAGGAAGGCACAGGCAACCCGTAAAAAGATTTTCAGTATTATAAAAGCTGATGACGATCTTCAGACACTGGTTGATTTTGCCAGTTTAATGCTTTTTTATGGCACAAAACTAAGCAGTGAAGACCTTTGCAATCTAACCAGGGCTGATATAGTTTTTGCAAAAAACAAAAGAATCCGGATCAAACAATCCAGTAAAGGTTCAATTCTTCTTGATGAAGAATGTTCGGAAGTAATCAGCGAACTTATTGAGGTTTTACCAAAAGAGCCTGGTTTCCTGCTTTCAACCTACGATTTTGCCCAGTTAACCACTGAAAAACTTTACCAGCTTATTCAGGAATATCCCCATGAAGAAATTATTGAACAGTTATCTCACTGTTTTCCTATTTATACTGAAAAAGATTATGAAGTAATCCCTACGCCCCTACGGTTAAATGCTGACCTGCGCTATACTGGAAAAGGCGTAACTATTGCCTTTATTGATTCGGGATTTTATCCGCACCCGGATATTACCCAGCCCAATAACAGGGTCCTTGCTTATGTAAATATGGCCGAACCTGATAAAGATGATTTCAGTGTTTCCGCCTCGTCAAGCTGGCACGGTATGCAAACTTCCCTTAGTGCAGCCGGTAATGGTTTTTACTCAAAAGGTCTGTACCGCGGCATTGCCTCCGATGCCAATCTTGTTCTGATTAAAGTTTCCGGCCCTAATGGTATAGAAACTGTAAATATTATCAAAGCCATAGAATGGTGTATTAAAAACAGGGATAAGTTTAATATCAGGATTTTAAATATCTCTCTTGGCGGTGACCAGGCAAGTTCTTACCTGGAAAATGCCCTTGACCAGGCTGCTGAAGGTGCAGTACAGGCTGGTATAGCCGTACTTGTAGCTGTCGGTAATGACGGGGAAGGCCATAATATAATCGCCCCGCCTGCCAGTGCCCCTTCGGTAATAACGGTTGGCGGGCTTGATGATAAAAATAAACTGGATGTAAATAGTTTTACTATGTACAGATCCAGTTACGGATTTACCCTTGACGGTTTATTAAAGCCTGAAATAATTGCTCCGGGAATCTGGGTAGCTGCCCCAATTTTGCCCGGTACGAAACTTTTCGAAGAGTCAGTGATATTAAATGAATTAAAAAATGAAAAGGATGAAAACCTTAAAGAGATGGTAGAAAAAAACCTGGCTAAGGTCCATCTCCATGAAAGTATTTTAACTAAACCGGTCAATGAGATCAGGAAAGCAATCAATCACCGTATCAGTTTTCAAAAAATTGTCGGAACCTATTACCAGCATGTTGACGGCACATCGTTTTCTGCCCCGATAGTAGCTTCGGTTATTGCCCAGATGATAGAAGCGAATCCCGATTTAAATCCGCGCCGGATAAAACATATACTTACCACTACAACCGACAAATTATTTAATGTGCCTGCTGAAAAACAGGGTTATGGACTAATTCATGCCCGTAAAGCAGTAAAGGAAGCTTTAAACGATATTCACAGGGTGGGGTATAAAAGGCCGATGTCACCATATGTCAAAGGTAACCGGGTTACATTTTACTGTGTGGACTCTAATGCGCATAGTGTCGCCTTAGTCGGTGATTTTAACGGCTGGAACCCTTATAATGATTTTCTTGTAAAAGAAGGAAAAAATATCTGGAAACTGGAAAAGGAATTTAAGTCATTAGGCAGTTACAGGTATAAATTTGTCATAGACGGAAATAACTGGACTTATGACAAAGAGAATGATAATAAAGAACCCGATGGCTTCGGAGGCTTTAATAACCGCCTGAATATATTTATTTAATTTAATTAAGTTAATAAATAAAGCGATAGAATGATAAAATAGTTTAATTTTATATATAAATAAAGCGATAGAATGATAAAATAGTTTAATGAATAATTTTATGATATTATTCTCCTTGGTCAGGTTTTTGTACTTCCGGAAAGTGGGTAGAGACGTAATATATTACGTCTTTACAGGATTAGAAATTTAATAATAGATTACAAATAAATCAGAGATTGTAGATTAAATGTATGAAAGATGTAAAAATGAAGAAGATAATTACTTTTTTAATAATTCTAGTTTCATTTCTGTCTTTTGGATGTTCAAAAAAATTAGATGTAAATTGGAAATTTAAAACAGGCGGCCCTGTTTATTCTTCTCCCAATATTTACAATGGCGTTGTATTTTTTGGCAGTGATGATTTTTATTTATATGCCCTTGATGAACTTACTGGTGAAGAAAAATGGAAGTTCAAAACGGGCGGCACTATTCACTCTGTTCCTTTAGTAGACAGTGGTATAGTATATTTCGGCAGTAATGACAATTATCTTTATGCCCTCAAAGCCAAAGACGGTTCAAAAAGATGGAGAGTCAGAACCCAGGGCGGGGTGAACGGCACACCGGTAGTGGCAAATGGCACCATTTATTTTGGCAGTGATGATTCACATTTATATGCACTGGACCTGGATACCAGGGAAATTAAATGGAAATTTAAAACCGGCGACTGGGTAACAACCACACCGGCAATCAGTAATGGGGTCATATATTTTGGCAGTTATGACCATAATTTTTATGCTGTAAACATGAAAACCGGCCAGGAAATCTGGCGCTTTAAGTCCGGCGGCCTGATAAATTCATCCCCTGTAATTAATGATGGTGTAGTTTATTTCGGCAGTAATGATCATAATTTATATGCTCTTGATATTTTAACAGGCAAAAAAATAGTTTTTGAAGAAGATGCCGGCGAAGGAAAAATAATCGGCAGGACCTGGTTTTTTAAAGCAGGGGATGATATATCTTCATCTGTTTTAATTTCAAACAATATAATTTATTTCGGCAGCCTTGATAATAACTTTTATGCCATTCAAAAAGCTACAGCCAAAGAGTTATGGAGATTTCCAACCAGCGGACCGATCTCTACCACACCAATTATTGTTGATAAAATAATCTATTTTGGCAGCCAGGATAACTCGCTTTATTCGGTTGATATTAATTCCGGAAAAATGAAAAAGACATTTGCCACAGGTGACGCTGTATATTCTTCACCGGCAGTTAATAATGAAATTGTCTTTTTTGGCAGTAATGATTCTCATCTTTACTCTGTAAAATGATTATAATGTAGGGGCGTATCCTGACGTCCCATAGGTATCAACCTAAGAAAAAATACTTGTCATGCCGAGACCCCGTAGGGGTTGTGGGCATCTCCCTAACTTATTAATTATTTCTTATTGTTGTATACTTATAACTTATTAATAATTTCAAATAAGGGGATTGCCACGACCTAACGGTCTCGCAATGACCGAGTTTACTTAGGTTACAACTTTAAGTTGTGGAAAGGAATAAAGATGCTTAATACAAGGATAGCCTACTATTTTCATCCTGTTCATGATTTAAAACTGGCTTATACATTTTTCAAAGATATTATGGGTTTCCCCTTAAAATACAGTCACTTTAGTCAAGAAAATCCGGATAAATTAGAAGTAGATGAACTTGATAAAATGGAATGGCTCGAATTTGATGCAGGTAATGTAACTTTAATGGTACAGCATGTTCCCAGTATCAAACCTTATGAAACCGGCCTGGGTTTCCAGGTGGATAATTGCGATGAAGCCTATGTGTTTTTTAAAAATAACGGGGTGGATATTATCAGTCCGATCCAGGGTATTCCTAACCGAAAAAATGACAGGTTCTTTGAAATTAAAGATCCGACAGGCAGTATTATTAATATTTTTGGCAGTTAAGCTCTCTTAACTCATAACTATATTATGAATCTTTTTAATCAGGGCCTCAGGCTGATAAGGCTTCTGAATATAATTCAGATGGTTATCATTGATAAAATCAATAGTTTCCTGGGGCGGGCTGCTATAGCCGCTGGTAAAAAGAAATTTCATCTTTGGCAATATCTCAATAACTTCATGATAGATTTCCAGGCCGCTCATTTTCGGTAAGACCAGATCAGTAAAAATTAAATTTATTTCTTTGCTGTTTTCATCAAAAATTTTTAGGGCCTCTATTCCATCCTTTGCCGTAAAAACTTTAAAGCCTTTTGTCTTTAAAAATTTGGAAATACTTTCCTGAATATTAATATTATCCTCAATCTGTAAAATCGTGATAAGAGAATTGTTTACGGGCTGGCTGGAGGTTTTTATAAATATTTCCTTATTGGATTTATCTATCAAATCCTTATTTACTTTTATTACCGGTAAAAATATTTTAAAGGCAGTGCCATTATTATTACTGTTAAAATTAATAAAACCCTTATGGCTCTGAATAATCCCGTAAACAACAGAAAGTCCCATTCCTGTACCTTTACCGGTTTCTTTGGTAGTAAAATAAGGTTCAAAGATTTTAGCCTGCGCCTCAATAGGAATTCCTGTCCCGGTATCAGCTACTTCCACACAAATATAATTACCGGTTCTTACATTGGGATATTTTTTATTTGCATAAATATTATTATTAAATGTTCTTATGGTCAATAAACCGCCATTGGGCATAGCATCACGCGCATTGACAAAAAGATTGAGGAGAACCCTTTCAATCTGGGTGCGGTCACATTTGACACAATCAGCATCATGTTCAAAGATAAATTTAATCTCAATATTAGCCTCAATTATGCGTTTCAGCGTTTTTGAAAACTCCATGATAATATCAGTTAAGTTATAAAATTTGCTTTCCAGGGGTTTTTTCCGGCTAAAGGTAAGAATTTTCCCTGTTAATTCTGATGCCTGTTTTACAACAGCATTGGTTTCCCGTAAATTCTCCAGGGCAGCATGGCCATGTGGAAGTTTATGTTCAATCAGGTAAAGATTCATATTAATTGCCATCAATAGATTATTTAAATCATGAGAAATACCTCCGGCGATATTACCAAGGGAATCTAATTTCTGTGACTGCTGGATCTCCATTTCAAGATTTTTTTGATGTGTAATATTTTCAACAATAACTTCATAATAATCAAGGTTTTTAAAATTATGTTTGGTCAGGCTGTGTAATTGAACCTGTATTATTGAGCCGTCCCGCTTTTTCCAGTTAACAGGATAATTTTCTATTTTCTGCAATGAATCAAGTATATTTTTAAAATCTTCACTGTTATCAAAAATATCAGTGGCTAAATCGGCTTTGAATAAATCTTCTGCAGAATAATAACCAAGCATTTTTACCATTGCCGGATTGGCATTAAGAATTTTTCTGCTTGTAGAAAACTGCAGGATACCTTCAGCTAAGTTATCAAATACCGATTTATACTGAAATCTGCTGAGATGAAGTTCTTCTTCAAATTTTTTTCTTTCGATTGCATAGAGGATGGAATGTACCAGTAAAAATTTTATTTTATATTCCTTGACAAGGTAATCGAGTGCTCCAAGGCTTATAGCGCTCAGCCCCAGATCCTCACCGTCTTTCCCGGTCAGGACAATAATTGGTATTTCAGGAACCGCAATGATTGTCTGTTTAAGAGTTTCAAGGCCCTGGACATCGGGTAATGACAAATCCAGTAAAATAATGTCAAAATTACTTTCATCAATATCATTTAAAGAATTAAAAAATTTTCGGACATGGATAAGTTCAAATATAACTTTTTTTTCATTTTCCAAAACTTCTTTAATCATTTCGAAATCATCTGAATTGTCTTCTATCAGAAGTACTCTAATTACTTTTTTATCCACATATGCGGATATAAAGTTTTTATTATTATCTGATGATTTAATTTTTTGGTTCACGTGTCATTATCCAGGTCTGTGGACCCCCTCCAGGCAAAATAAATTCTTCCTTTATTTTAAAACCATGTTTTTGATAAAAATCTAAGTTTTTTTCTTCAGATGTTTCAAGGCAGGCCGGTATTTTATCCCGGTCGCAGATTTCCAGGACAGGCTGCAGCAATGCTGAGCCGATTCCCTGCCCCTGCTTTGCAGGCAATATTCCCATTGACATCAGGTAAAAATACTGCGGCCCGGGGTGATGTTTGGTTAAATAGGAGGTGCCTTTCATTATTGTCATAAAACGGCCCAGTCCTACCACTTTCAGCCAGGCAGGCAATAGGGCAATATTGCTGAAAGAATCTGGTTTAAACTTTCCCGGCGGTATCCAGACAGCAGCACCGGTTTTTTCATTATTAGTATATAAATGCCCGTTTGGAATGCCAAAGGCTCTCAGTGTACAGTCAAACATTGCGATAAGCCGTTCAGTCCTTTTCTGATCAGGTTTAACGATCCAATTGGTAAAAGGATCATCATTAAATGCCCTTACCAGTACATCTCTGAGAACCGGTATATCCCTTACCCCAGCTTTAATGACTGTATGACTGCCATTAGAAACTTTTTGTTCAATTACTTCATCCATATTTTTTACCTGGCCCCTCAGACCTGAAATTCAATAGTTAAAAATGTTATTTAATCCCATGTAATTAATTTATTGTGCAGGCTGACATCCGGCTTAATGTCTTTACCTTTTTTTTTTCGGATTCATTAAGTTTTTTCCTGCCGCGCAGAAGTGCCCTTAAACATAATGAAGCGGTTACTTTAGAATTTTTGTAATAAGTAAATCTGCCATCTTTGCCGGGACAGATAAATAAATCCTCTCCTTCCCAGCTTCCATCATACTTTTGGGTATCCTGTATAAAAATCATTGCTGTTTTTAAAATTAGTGGATCAATATCAGGAAAAGATAATAACCCTAATAAAACAGAGGCTGTATCCTGCGGCGAATTGTTCCAGCTGCCATTTAGTTTTTGTTCCTTTAGTAATTTGGTTTTGGCAAGCTCCAGGCACTCGATCTCCAGGTTAAAAGCATTTATTAAACGGGAAACCAGGTAGAAGGTATAGTAATTAGTGTAATAAGAACCGTTCCAGCAATTATTTGAATAATCAAAGTTACTGATTATATAATGAATCCCCTTGAGGATTTTCTCCTTATAACCTTCCCGGCTGTATAAACTCAAGCCATAATAAAGATTTGCCATAACCCCGACACAATCATTACCAAACCAGGTTTTTTCTACTTCCTCCTTTTGGAACCTGTCCTGATCAGCCAGCCAGGTAGGGCACTTTCCGGAATCTTCAAGATTTAGTTCCAATAATTTCAGGGGGACCTTAAAAAGATTAAAATTTTTAAAGGCACCTGTTCTGCCGACAAGATTAAGAAGTTGACCCAAATCATCGGTATCAGTGGGAATTTTAAATGAGTTGGAAAAGTAATGCCAGCCTTTTTTCTGTTTTAAGCTCAGAAGGAAAATTAACAGTGCTTCAACATCTGCTTCTGCATCTAATAATGTTTCAATAATTAAAGCAGGAGGGAAAATATTACCGGTTAATTTAGGTTCATCCAGAAAGCCCCATCTCTGAACCTCCCAGGTATCCTCAAAATAATTATCTGTTTTAAGGTAATCCAAAGTCATATTTACAGACCTGTCAAAAGTAAGAATTTGTTTTACCGGTTCTTTTGCCTCAGATTTCCTTAATTCAAATAATGTCCCTACCATTATTTCACTATCACTAATTAATTTCTGAATTTCTTTTTTCGTTATTGTTAATTCGGGTAGATCCTTTAATAATTCATTAATTTTTGACTTACACAAATTCAGATAATTTTCAAATTCTTCTACTGCTATGGTTTTGACCAGGACTCTTTTTAACATAAACTGTTTATCAATAAGATCATTTTTACCGGCAAGAAATATTCTGGCTTCATCCCGGTAAACAGGATCATTACAGGCAGCAAATACTGGCAGGCTGTTCTTTAAAACCATTAAGTCATCACTAAACCGTTTGCCCCATATATCGATATAATCGCTGAAAACCTGTGCCAAAGGGCCAAAACAGGCTCCCAGTTTATAATAATTATCAGGTTCAATACCGAGAGCTACCGGTAATGCAGCAACAAAACAGGCAAATTCTGCACCTGCTTTTTGTTCATTTATCAGGGAAATTTCTTTAATAGTTGTATTTTCATTATTTGAATTATTAGTTAAAGCAATATCATTAAACTGCCCATTACACATTATATTGCCGCAATTTAAAAACATTTTTAACAAAGCTAATTTGTTTTGATCATTAATCTGTAAATCTGCTATCAATTGTTGTGAAATAAATAATAGATTATTGGCAAGATTAATCGCCTGGCTTTTGCCGACTTTATTTATAAGAAGGTTATTTTCCGCTTCATCTTCTATATCGTCAGTTAAATCTGCAGCAGTATGGAAGAAAGCGCATATAACGGCTAAATCATAAGCTATTTCCTGATTTTCTAATTTCAGGTCCCTGGCGAGAAAGACCGGGAACATAGCGGGAGATAATGTTCCTTCTTTAACTTTTCCAAGGGTTTTTTCAAGAGCCAGGATAAGATTTTCCCTGATTTGAACATGCGTGACAAAATTCTCCAGTTTATTAAGACAGCTGGAGAATAATATATTATAAGTATTTAAATCTGCTTCCATGTGTTTTTTGCTCCGAAAATCAGTTATTTTACATTTAGATTTTCCTTTTAGTTTAGTTTTTTTGTAAATATTTTTCTTTAATAAAAAAACAACAACTGTCCTTATTTAGTGATAATTAAGTGCAGTTGTAGTTATATTAATTAAAATGCCTCTGTTAAGCCTGGTATAAACGTATAACATTTTCTTCTTCTTTAATGTTTTTTTCAATTTTTTCTTCTTTATTTAAAGCAAGTGATAAAATTAGATTTCTTAAACTTTCCATTTTGGTGTTCTCCATGAGTAAAAATAGCTATATTTCAAGACTAACACCTGTAATCATGAGAAATCCATGAAATTACCATGAATTTTGCATGAGAAATCCATGAAAATAAAAGTTATATATGAAAAAATTTTAGAGAAATAGAATTAATACTTATTTTGGATTGTATTTAAGTTAAGAAATTATGAAAAAATATAAAAATAGATTGGTATATGAATTTTGCATGAATAATGCATGATTTTTACGTGAATAAATGATATGTTTGCATGATTTTTATATGAATAAATCAAAATTTTTGCTAAGATATTAATATAAAAAACAATATCTACTGAGAAATATAATAGTTTATATATGTTTTTTTATCAATACTAAGATTTTATAAAATATTATGCTGGCTAATAATAAAAAATTTGAAAAACAGTCTTTAATATTAATTTTAATATTAATCTTTACATTTGGCCTTTTAAATCTTTCCCAGGGTTATTCATTAATCGGGAAAACTTTTCCGGGGTTCAGTATAGGTTTTACACTAATAACTTCACCAACGACAAAGAAAGATTGGACAGGATACTCAGCTAACTTTAAAGTCTATGACCGGATTATTTCTGTTAACGGCGAAAGAGTTAATAATGTTGAGAAATTTGATGAAATTATTCAGCAGAAGGCTCCCGGAACTCCTGTAAATTATACCTTTTTAAGAAATAACAAACTACTACATAATACTGTAAATACAATGGAATTTACTTTAAAGGATTTCATTACAACATTTCTCTCATCTTTTATAATCTCTCTTGCTTTTTTATTGATGAGCTTATTTATTATCCTGAAGGGAAACAACGATGAATCAGTAAAAACCTTATTAATATTTTCTTTACTGATAAGCCTTAGTTTCTGCATATTAAATGATATTGACTTTACCCACAGGCTGATACCTATGGGCTATTTTATTCAAATTCTCTCTGTGGCCAGCCTGGTGCACCTGGGACTAATCATAAATAAAAGTAATTTGACTGGTAAAGTTTATAATTTAATTTTTAGAACAAATATTTTCCTTACTTTTTTGATGGCAACTGCTATAAACATAACTGCTTTAATTATCAGAAATGATCTTTATGCTTTTCCTTCCATACTTAAGCTTCATTTTATCAGTTTTAATTTATTAGTATATTATTTCGCATGTAGTTTCTTAATTTTCACCGGATTAATCGCCTACAGCTATCTAAAAAGCCCGGCTTACAGCCTTCAAAAAATGCAGAGCAGGATTATCCTGACCGGTTCCATTCTCGCATTTATGCCCTATATTGTTTTCTGGCTGTTACCAACAATTTTCGGTTATAAATCTTCTATTGAAAACCTTTTATTAACATTCCTGGCATTTCCATTTTTTATTACATATGCGATTATCCGCTACAAAGCTTTTGATATTGAAGTTTTTATCAGAAAGGGACTGGTCTATTCAACCCTTTCCGGTATATTAGTAATCAGTTATTTTACATTATCGACCCTGCTTGTTGTGGTATGGCAGAAAATGTTTAATATCACCGATCAGACTCCAATAGCCTTCTCGGCAATAATTGCAACGATAATTACCAGCAAACTCAATAAAAATATTCAGACTGTCATTGATAAAGCTTTTTACCGCCAAAAATTTGATTTTACCCTGCTGCTTGAAAAATTCATTAATGAAATTCCCAAAATATTTGAAAGAAAAGCACTGGTAAATACCTGCTTTTCCTATATTGAAAACACGGTTAACCCTGTGTTTGCAGCATTTTATTTATTTGACAGGCAGGAACAGAACTTTAAATTAATCGGCACAAATAATATAAATTACCAGGAAGATATGATTGCCAGACCACTTGCTTCTATTAAGGATATATCTTCAGTTTTAAATAATTATGATTTAAGTGACAGTATGGTTCTCCCATTACAAAAAGAGCAGGAGATTATCGGCCTGTTAATTTTAGGAAAGAAAAAATCAGAAGTTGAATATTTATTTGAAGAAAAGAATTTTTTGAAAAACTTTGCAGTTGGTACATCTATGGCGCTTGACAACCTGATGTTAAAAGAAGAATCTTTTGCCCTGTCGGTTAAAAACGTTGAACTGGAAAACAAGGCCGACTTTCTGAATAACCTGACTGCCAACCTGAGCCATGACCTGAAATTTCCCCTGAGCAGCAGTGTCCAGATCCTCAATAAAATATCCTATATGCTTGATAAAAAAGCTTCTATCACTAAGGATTTAATCCTGACGGATATCAATAAACTTTACAAGGCACTGGGGAAAATAAACGAATATATAAGCATCAGCCTTGACAGAGAAATGATTTCTCTCGGAAAATTAGTAATGGTTAAAAAAAATGTCAATATAAGGCAAGCCTGTGAAGATGCAATTTTCCTGCATACTGATTATTTAGAAAAAAAAGAAATAAAAGTAATATTTGAGTTTCCCGAAGAAGAATTATTTATCTATGGCGACAGGGTAAGATTTGAACATGTGATTTCCAACCTGGTTTCAAATGCAGCCAAATACGGCGGCCAGATGATTAAAATCAAAATTGAAAAAACCAGTACAGCTTCAGGTAATTTTGAGCTGATACTTACATTGGAAGACAATGGCCCCGGTATTAAAGAAAATATTAAAGATAAAGTTTTTGAGCGTTATGTTCAATCAGGTATAGTATCTAACAGCGGCACAGACAGAAGTACAGGCTTAGGCCTTTTTATCTGTAAAACCTATATTGAAATGATGAATGGCTCAATCTGGTTTGAATCCGGTAATGGAACAAAATTCTTTATCAAGTTACCCCTTGTGAATGAATCACAAAGTTTGGTCCACCTTGCACCTGTCTCTGATATTAAAGCTAAAAATATAAGTGAAAATACCGGTCTGAAAATCTCAGTTACTGAGGACCTGGTACCCGAATATCCAGAAGTTTTAAAGCGTTTGTAGAGATTCTTCAGTCGGGCGCTTGCAAAATGCCCCTACAGGCCTAGAATTGGAATCAAAAAGCGTTGCCACTCTGAGGAATCTAAGGGTCTGGCTTCGCTGAGATTCTTCACTCTGTTCAGAATGACATGTTCTGGAGGTATTCATAATTCGTTGTCACCCTGAGGAATCGAAGGGTCTACAAATCCACACTGAGATTCTTCAGTCGTTCCTCCTTCAGAATGACAAATTTGTGGGCAGGATATTTGAATGATAATTTCTAATAAACCGTGGGAGCACCCGAAGGATAAAAAATATAACCGCTTCTTTTAGAATTAATAATATATTTAGGGTTAGCGGTATCGGGCTCAATTTTGCCTCTTAAATTCTTAATCAGGTGCCTGGCATTATCAGCTGTACTGGATTGATTGTCCTCTCCCCAGATGCCCTCAATTATTTTATCTAATTCGATAAATTCTTCAGGATTATAAAGAAAATATTTTAAAAGATTATATTCCATAGAGGTTAATTCAAGAACTTCCTTACCCAGTTTTGCTTTTCTGGTTTTGTCATCAATTAAAAACTTCCCCAGTGTAATGACAGTACTGTCAACCGGAAAGTCCTTGGTCTGAAAATGATATTCGATTTTGCTCATAATAATAAGTTCGGCTTCCTTCAGTTCAAAAGGTTTTGACAGGAACTCCTGTGCTCCTGCTTTGTAGGCTTTTATTCTGTCTAAGAGGTGGTGCCTGTCCGCAGACATCAGGATATAATATGCCCTGGAAGAATTAGGGTGCTTTTTCAGGGTTCGGCAGATTTCATAGCCATCTGTTTCAGGCAGGATAATATCGACTATGGCAAGATTTATAACACTTTTATCAACAAATTCTTTTGCCTGGCTAAAGCTGCAGGCAGAATACAAATTACAGTTGTCCATGCCATCTAAAATAACCTGAAAAGAATCCAGTATATAAGGATCATCATCCACTACTAAAATATTGTATTTTTCTTTCATTTGTAAAATAAATATTTAATGCTTCACTCGGAACAGGTATTTTATCGCTTAGAAAAATTATATATTAAATTTTTAAATAAATGTGTGACATGTTATTTAATTTTATTGAGCTAAAAATATTTGAATTTTAGCAATTAAATGATAAGCTATATACAGATTAGAACTCGTGCTTTTTAAAGCCTATTATTGAATTTAGGTAAGTGTTACCCAACAGGATTGAAAGGAATAATAATGTTCAGTATGACAAACCGGGACAATGCACCAAACAGGCCAATCTTAAAGGGAGAACCGGGTAAAAAGTACCGGCTTGTGACCCGGAGTGATTTTGACGGACTGGTCTGTGCCATCTTGTTAAAAGAAATGGACATGATCAATGAAATAATCTTTGTCCATCCCAAGGACATGCAGGACGGCAAGATTGCCATTACCGAAAACGATATTACAACTAATCTACCTTATGTCCCCGGTTGTTACCTTGCTTTTGACCATCACGAAAGTGAATTGTTCAGAAACAGGGATGACGATTCCCAGAATTATGTACTTGAAGCCGAGGCCCCTTCAGCTGCCAGGGTTGTTTACAATTATTACGGCGGCAAGGAAACCTTTAAAAATATTTCAGAAGAAATGATGGTGGCTGTAGACAAATCGGATTCGGCCCAGTTCAGGATGGAAGACGTCCTCAGGCCCAAAGGCTGGGAATTCCTCTCATTTATAATGGATGCCCGGACAGGTTTGGGACGTTTTAAAGCTTTTACAATTTCCAACCAGCAATTAATGATGAAATTAATTGATGACTGCCGGTCCCTTTCTGTTGATGAAATATTAGAACTACCTGATGTTAAGGAAAGAGTTGATCTTTACATGTCACATCAGGATAAATTCGAAAAGCAGATTTTAAGATGTGCCACTGTCTATAATAACCTTGTTGTACTTGACTTAAGATATGAAGAAACTATTTATGCAGTTAACAGGTTTGCCATGTATGCCCTGTTCCCCCAGTGCAATATTTCTATTCACCGTATCTGGGGCGTTAATAAAGAAAAAAATGTTTTCGCTGTTGGAAAATCAATTTTTAATAAAACCAGCGAAGTTGATGTCGGGTTTTTAATGCTTACCTACGGAGGTGGCGGCCATTCAGCAGCAGGTACCTGCCAGATTGATAATGATAAAGCTGACCAGGTTCTGGAAGAATTAATCAAGGAACTGGTAGAGACGTAATATACTTATTTACCGAGCATACCAAGGCTCATCCTGTAGGCCAGCAGAGTAAGCAACAGGCAGCCAAAAACACTGGCTGAGATATTTATTACTGCTTTTAGATAATCCTCATTCCTTAGTAAGGTAATTGATTCAAAACTAAAAGTTGAAAAGGTAGTTAATCCTCCCATCATCCCTGTGGTAAAAAATAATCTTAATTCCGGGCTTTCTATTTTATGGGTAAATAATGCCATCAGTATTCCAATGCTAAAACACCCCAGGTAATTTGCTGCCATGGTGCCATAGGGAAACCCGGAAGGAATTAATTTTAAACAAAAAAATGTGATGACAAACCTGAGGACCGAACCCAGTCCACCCCCCATAAAAACGGCGATTACTTTTTCTGAATCCAATGTAACTGGTGTCTCCTGACTGTCTTTATCTTTTTTAAGATTGTACCATTGCACCAGAAATATATGAAACTATGATATCTTATATTTCATGGACCTTGATAAAGTTTATTGTCCCTCCTTTTCACAGAGTCTAATATTTACTAAAAAAGGGATTCTCTATATAATGGTTAATGCATGAATTTGTTTAAAAGTAAATTTTAGGGGCTTATCAAATAATTAAAAATGAACATTTCTCAAAAATTTGAAATTTTACAAAAACTGGATTCCCTTTTTACATACTCGGAGTTATTACCTGAAGATTTTAAAAAAAAGTATATAAATGATTTGGATCATTTAAAAAAAAGATTTTCGGATTTTAAGGCCAATAATAACCCACCGGTTTCTGAAAACAAAAAAGAAGCTCCGGGGCCTGAACAGAAAGTTTTAGAAAAACCCGTAAACAATAATCCTGATAAAATTCCCATGAAAACTTTTATTAATGAACCGCCGCCTCCTCCTTCGGTAAGTATTAAATTAAAAAGTATGGCATCCTTTCAGCCCGTTGCCAGGGAGCAGTCAATCCAGAAAGTGCCTCTCCAAAAAGCGAAAAAATCAAATTTTGAGCCGATTACCGATGCCCTTATCCCTAAATTAACTGAGGAAGGTAAAAAAATGATTGGCGATTTTTCCCTTCCGATAGATATCTACCTGGTCCTCAAAAGTATTGATGATAAAAGTTCTATTTTTAAACTTTTTGAAGAAAGTTATAAACTTCATTCGACAAATTTTATTAATTTTGTAAATGCCCTTTTCTATATGGAACAGGAGAACTTTATTTATGTAACCAGGACCGAAGAAACTATAATTAATGCCGGTTTACTCACTTTTGATGAAATTTTTTCGGAGGGCAAAGTAATACCAAAAGAAAAATTTGAGCAGGCCCTGGAACAACATAAGCCGCCGGGCGGGGCTTTTACGAATAAAAGGCTGGTTGAATTAAAACTGATTAGTAATGAAATTCTCGGCCTATGTATGAGGACCCAGAAATGGATTTCAAAAGCTGCCGAAAATGCTCCCTTTGTTGAGGCTTATGCGATTAAAACTTTAATACCTGCTGAAACAGAAACAGGGACTAAGGAAGCCGAACAAAATATACCTGCTGGCTCTGCCAAACAGGAAAAGCCAGCTCCTGATCCTGCCAAAAAACCTCCTGCCCGTCCTCCGCTTCCTCCCCCGGTACCTGCTCCAAAGCCAGCAATCATTGAAGATTCCTATTCTAAGTTACTGGACTGCATTATTCCTGTCCTGAATGAAAAAGGAAAAACAATCGTTGATAGCCCTGAGCATAAAGAACTTGCAGCAAGAATTTCCATCATTGATGGAAATACATCTTTGTTTGAAATTTTTAAAGCAAACCGGGAAAGTTTTAAAAACAATAAATTAAATTTTTTAAAATTTATCTTAAAATTAGATTCCCAGGAAATCCTGGTATATAAACAAAATTCAAAGAATGATGAGGGTGAGGTATGGATTAAATTTGGTGAATTGCTTCTTTTTCTCGGTCTGATTAGCCAGGAAAAGTTAGATTATACCCTAATTTATCAGCAGGAAAAAAAGATTTATTTTGGTATGGCTCTTGTTGAACTGAAATATCTTGATGAGAATACGGTGGATGAATGTTTAAAAATCCAGCATTGGCTGAACGCTGTTCTGTCTAACATCTCGTATGAAAGCTCATTTGTTAATGTAATCCAGGATGTTTTAAAAGATTCTTTTAAATGCAATGTGGAGATCGGCAGTATGAAAAAAGTTTCATTTCCAAAACCTCTCAAAGAAACTGTTTATATACAGTATTCTGTCACCGGGAAATTAAAAGGCAGGGTTTTTTATATCTCTGACCGTAATTTTATGAAAAACCTGGCTAAAACAATTATGACTTCCGTGGGAAGCTCAGAAACAGATGAATTTGATGCAAGCTATGTTTCTGCGGTAAGCAGCGTAATTATTACTAACAGCTTGAATAAGCTGGCACAAATGGGATTGATAAGCAGTTCTGAAATACCAAAAATTCTTATGGAAAAAAAGGTTATCATGGATGAAGAGGTAATTATTGCCGATAATAAAACTATTTCTTTAGTACCATTAATTAACCAGTGGGGAAGATTTGCAATCGGTTTAGAAATTGCCTGATTAGAGAAAGAGAAACAATGTTTAAAGATAAAATAACCCAGAAAATTGATAATTTATTAGTTTATTCGTATTTTTTACCTGAAGATACAAAAGCTGATTTTATTAAAGATCTCAATAAAATAAAAGCAGAAATCGTCTCGAATATAGAAACTAATTCTGAAATTACGCAAAATGAAAACCCATCTGAGGACCTGGAAAAGCCTGCGGGAAAAGTTAATGCCCCGGTAAAAGCTTTTACCCCGCCGGTAATTGTAAAAGAGGACCAGAAAAAAAGTAAAGGGGCTAAATTCCTGGAGTCTCATCCCGATAATTTAAAAACAGAAACCAACCCTGAAAATGTGTCCAATATTTTTAATTATATTATTCCAAACTTCAGCTTTGAATCAAAAGTTCTGCTTTCTTTATCAAATAGCCAGAACTTAAGCAGGCTCGTTAATATTATTGATGAACAGGCATCCTTACTGAATATATACGATAAACACAAGGATAATTTTAAAAACAGTAAGTTTGAATTTTTGAAATTAATCCACAAATTAGATGCACAGGAGCTTTTAACCTATAAAAAAAATGATGTGTTAAATGAAAGAGTTGCCAGGGTAAAATTTGGTGAACTGGCAATAAGTCTAGGTCTGGTCAACCGGGAGCAGGTAGAGGAAACTTTTACCTATAAGCTGCAAAATCCTGATAAACAGTTATTTATAGGCAACAGCCTTGTTGAACTGAATTATATGGATATTGAAACCCTGAATTACTGCCTGAAAATCCAGGACTGGTGCAACAAAATTCTTGCTAATGTATCCAATGAAAATGCGTTTATAGATGCAATAAGGGATGTACTGGAAAATTATTTTAAATTACCTGCTGTACTGGGCAAATTTACCAACATTACTTATGAAGAACCATTAACAAAAACTATTTGTGTCACTTATGAATTTACAGGTAAATTAAACGGGTATGTTTACTATATATGCGACAGGAGCCTGGTTGAAAAACTGACCAAAATATTGATGACAAATTATGGAATGTCACCTAATGATGTCGATAAAATAGTAATTGAAGAAAAAATATTATCAAAGCTGTTTAATTTAATAACAGGCAATAGCTTAGCCAAACTTTCCAAAAATGGGATCTATTGTAAACCAGGTTTACTAAAAATTGATTTAGGAAATGAAATTACTTTATCTAAGGAAAAATCACTTTCAATATTACCAATCTCTACGGAATTCGGCCGGTTTACTATCGGATTTTTGTTGAATGAATGAAGAGGTGACGGGTGACGAGTGACGAGTGTCGGGGAAGAAGTGACCGGTGACGGGTGACGGGGAAGAAAATTGTAGGGAACAGTAGCGACCGTTCCTGAAAGGTGACGCGTGACGGGAAAAAACAGAACTTTTTTCACGGAACCTTAAATGATGTAATAATTTGACGTTAAAGACCAGAACGTCTTTAACGGAATAAAATAAAAACAGAACTTTTTTCACGGAACAAAAAAAAATGAAAAAACAATATAGCAAATTTATCAATAAATTATCCGAAACAGAAGTAAGTGAAAACACTTATAATCAATATTCTTATGATTTCCCTGAAAATGCATTAAGAAGGCATAATCTTTCATTATATTTTCAGCAGGTAGAGAAATTCAATCCCAAAATCTTACTTTGCGGTGAAGCACCTTCTTACCGTGGTGCCAGGCTCACAGGCATTCCCTTCAGCAGCAAAAACTTTCTGCGCAAAGGAGTCGAAAAATTCGGGCTATACGGCCTGGATAAAGGATATCAAATCACTGAAGAATTTCCCGGAGTTAATTCAGAACCAACCGCAACAATGATCTGGGAAACTATGAGTAACCTGAATATTGTGCCCCTGAGCTGGAATGCCTTTCCTTTCCATCCTTTTAAAAAGGGTGAACCTAAGTCAAACAGGCTGCCGACCATTCAGGAAATCAAAACAGGAGAAATTTTTTTAAAAGAATTAATTGCTATATTTAAAATTGAAACAGTTATAGCGGTAGGTAACACGGCCCATTTTACCCTGAATAATTTAGGAATTGAGAACTATAAAGTAAGGCACCCTGCCAATGGGGGCAAAAACGAATTTGTCAAAGGGATAAACCAGTTTTTGAAAAAAGGTTTTAATCCAGAAAAATAATTTAACAGAACAAAAAATTCATAAAAAGCTATAAAGTAGTTTTTTATTATCTGTTATTCACCCTAAAAAAATTTTCTAATATCAAAATTTTATATTGACTTTTTTAAAGTTAAATATTAATATTGTCATTACAGTTTCGTGAAGTTTTTATGAAGTTTTTATGAAGTTTTTGTGAAGCTGTAAAAAGGAACTTTATCTCATTAAAGTTACTTCCCAAAATTTTATTAATTATTTAAGGAAACCTTGTATATGGATATACGAACAAATTTTAATACCCTAAATTCTTTGTTATTAGTAGTTTTTACCATTTCTGCCTCTATTTCAGGTTGTGGGAATATACCTTCAAATAATGCTCAGGTAAATATTAACAAAGAGCCAAATATCAAAACAATTTCTTCTGTTGCTCAACAAAAAATGCAAAATTCAGATAAAGGAAACCGCAATCTTCCTTTTAGAATTAAATCTACTTATTCAGGAAAAGCGGAAGAGTCTTATGAAGGAATATTATACAAGGGAGATTGGAATAATATTGTTGATAGCTTTGCAAGTGGCGACTTTTATTCATCAGCGAAAGGGCCTTTAGAGAATGATAATTCGACATTAAGTTATTTAGGTTCATGGTCAAATATATCAGATACAAATGCCAGTGGAGAAAGTTATAGTAAAAATTCCGGATCCTTTATTTTATTAGCAGATAATTATCCTATAACCACAGGATTAATTTATGGAGACGGGGCAAATTCCTGGTCTAATGTTAATACAGGGACTTCAAATTCAAGAAGTTTTAATAACTCACCATTAATAATAGACAATACAAATACTTCATCAACATATAATCTTCGTTATTACTCATCAGCCGGATCTCAGGTATGGAGTCCAACTATAACAGGGACACCGGGAGGATGGAGCAATTATTTAAATTATACATTTAATAATAACGATACAGGAAACACACCCACTTCTATAGAATTTCAGTTTACGGGCACAAATGTTGAGTTATATGGTAGAAAAGGCCTCAAATATGGAATGGTAAGAGTATCCGTTTTTCCGGAAACCTCTCCGGGCAGCGGAGTTTTTAGCAATACTCCCGAAAAAGTTGTTGATAATATTGATATGTTTAATATTGTTCCTGATACAAATAATTTAGCCATTTTACCTGATTCGGACACCAGGATAGCTAAAATTCAGGGGTTAAAAAGTGGTTTGCATAAAGTAAAGTTTGAACCAACCGGAACTAAAAATCCTTTAGCGATTGATGATGTAATAGATTTTGATTATGCAAAAGTCTATCCCTCTGTTGAGTATACTTTTACGGAACCGAATGTTAGAATTCTTGGCTGGAAATTTAATAATGGCGGGTATGTAGATGTCAGTCTTGATGGAGGCACTGTAGAACGAATTGATACTTATGACCCTGCAACATCAGGAGCAGCTGTTTCTTCCCTGATAAAAGATTATAGATTTTTATCCACAGGCTCCCATAGAATTACAGTTGAATCGACAGGTAGTAAAAACCCAAGTTCCGGCAGTACAGGTTTTTATGTAGATAAATTTGAATCCTATCCTGAAGTCAAGGGAAGTTTTACCGGCAGTGATTTTGATTTAAATGTAGTTAAGGATTCCAACAAAGGTTTAATAGACTTATATATAGACAATGTTTTTAAACAAACCATTGATTTATATAATTCAGGACTTTCATATACATCTGTTCCAATAACCGGATTAACACATGGTAATCATAACTTTACCTTATTTTCCAAGGGTTCCAAAAATACTTTATCAAGCGGGCTAGAAATTAATTTTGATTCAATTAATTATTCAAAACTTTCTTATACCTTTTTTGGTACAAGTATTGATTATATTGCTTATAAGGGTTGGAATCAGGGTAAAGTTAATATTTATATTGATAATGTATTTCAGGAAATTATGACTTGCATATAAATAATTTTGAATATCAACAGCTCATTGCTTCATTTTCAGGATTAACTAATGACCAGCATACGATTTCTATAGAATCTTCCGGCCATAAAAATCCTTTATCAACGGACTATGAAATAAATCTTGATGCTTTTGCCAATTTATATTATCAACCGGTTAATGTAACCAGAACTACCCGTGATCTTTGTGTAGGTTGTAATGCTACCCTTGATAATGTAGCCTTTCAAGAAGAAAAAAGATATTCTTTTGTGGCAGAAGCTAATAAGGTATATGCTATAACCTTAACTTCATCAGATGTAATTAATGGTTCCGGGAATTCGGATTTATATGGTGCAACAGACGGCAACTTTACCAGAGCTAATGCCCAGCAATATTCAACGAATGAAGAAAATCAAAATATTAATGCAGATACAATTATTTATCCTGCATTATCCTCCGGCCTTTATTATATTATCGTTTACGGTACTTCACAGGCTAATTTCAATTTAAGTGTAACAACACCATAAAGCAAAAAACTTTTAGGTATTTATATATTATAATTTCTGGAGAAATAATTAAAATGAATTTTAAGAGGAAAAAGGGAATGAGAAAGATTGAATTACCTTTATTTTTAATTTTTATTTGTTTTATTTTTAGCCTGGTAGCATGTAATTCACCGCCAAACCTTCAATTTGACTCAAAGAATAAATCATTTGATAAATCTTTGATTCAAAAAACAAATTTTAAAACCAAATCAGGTAGCTATGAACCAAAGATTTTAACATTTCCTTCCAAGGTAATTTATCAAACACTGGCTAAATCAACAGTTCCTGCAACAGGTACTTTTATAGAGTTTTCAATGAAAGTAAATGTAAGTATAAGAAATGCAGTGACTATTCCGAAGACAGGACGTTTTAATGTGGTATTTACTTCAGGTAACCAGTTCCAGGTTATAAACAGGGATGCTGTGACAGGAGATGCTATGATACAAATACCAGCAGGGTTTCAGGATGGGTATATTAATGTAATAAGGGATGGGACACTGGCTGGAAGTACTGGTAAATTAAAGCTGGAAGATAATCTTTATTATTTCAGAGATGATTTGCAGGAACAGCATAGTACTCAGACAGCAGTGCCAAGCCAGGTGGATGATGTGGCTGGTACTGTAACAGGGGTTCATAATACTGATTACAGAAATGTCTGGTATAAGTTGGGTAAGAGGCCTTTTCCAGTACCAGCAGACTGGCACAGTCCTGAGGGAGGTAATTATGTATTAAATTTCACAAATAATGGGGTAAAAGAAGTAATATTCAGATTCTATACAACCAGTACCTTTGATTATCCTATGGGTATCAAGGAAATAGGTACTGCCGGAGGTACAATAGTACTTCCTGGTGTTGGAAAACTTGAAATCCCTAATGGTGCTCTAAACCAAAATACTACTATTGTTATGAGACAAGAACTGGAAGCTCCTGAAATGTTGTTCCCTAATCCAGAGATGGGTAATGCTGGTATTAGAGCTAAAGATTATGTAAGTCCAATAGTAAAACTTGAACCCTTTGGTTTAAGACCTAATAAACCAGCCCTTATTTATTTAGAAACTGACAGACAAAGGGTTGGCAATAATCATCCACAAATGGTTGATTGGACTGCCAGTAAAGATAAAATAAAATTGTATGCAAAAAGCGAAGTTCTACCCTATGAACATTATCCCTTGAATCTGTGGACGCATAATTTTCCGACTACCGTACGTGAGTTTATGTACTACTATAAGGTTATGGATGCAGGTATAAAGCCTGATGAATGTTGGGGAGGATGCTATCAGGAACAAAATTCTGCTAATACCCAATCTTTTGGCATAAAAACGGTTCCTGAAGTTCCTGAAAGTGAAGCATGTGATATAGATACAGATTTTATGACACCAAACTCCACTACTGATGATAATGATACCTATTATTCCAAACATTTTAAAATAATATTTCCAAAAGATGTTTCTCGTAATGTTGTAATAAAGGATATTATTGCTGTCAGGCTGGAAACTGCATATGATTATTATAGACAAAAAGCTGGTTCCATTGTACCTGTTGCAAGAACCAGAAATGACTGTAAAATACTTGTGAAATATGGTACTATTGCCGGTTTACCTTTTCCAGAAGCCTACAGGTATGAGATTGATCCGGCTGATAACAGTTTTCTGGCAATAGCTGTAGATGATATTAATTTGTTAAAAAAACCTTATGGAATGGAACATGAGTTATGGCATGTTTTTCAACATACGAGATATACTGATCCTGTTTTATCAAAATATTCCTGGGTTAGAGAATCATCCGCTACACATATGTCTGGCCGGGTAATTAAGGAAAATTTTGATGGTAATCTTGAAACTACTGAGGATATAAATTTTTATAAATATGGTTTGAATGAAGGTCTGAAACAATTAGCCCAAAATTTTCAGTTAACATACTTAGGTCCACCAGATTCAAATGGGGCTATTAAAGAAAATTATTTTAGGGTAGGATTTTTTACTTTTTTGTCAAATCTTAATACAAGTGTTGGGTCTGATACTACTATAGGTCAACTATTTGCTGGCTTAAAAGGAGAATACGAAGAGGGACTTGAGGATTTAAGTAGTTTGCATCTGGATAAATTTCATGATTATGCAAAACATTCATATATAGGAGACAGGTTTGATATTTATACAGATTCTGAAAGCATAATACCTCAAAGTTCGATTGGAACAATCAATTTAGATTCAAATACCACAAAATCAAATCCTTTACATATAGGAGGTGAAGAAGGCTTTTTTCTAAAGAATAATGCTGCCTCATATAATAAAATTAAGTCAAACGTCAATTCAGTGTATGGAACAAATTTAGGAATTAAAATTAATAGCCCGGCCTGCATCACAGATACAAATAATTCCAAAGTAATGGCATTAGTATATAATAGTGAGGATGCAAACCGTAATGCCTATGATACAGCCAAAAGTAAAGAAGTTACAGGTACAGAGTGGGTTTTATTCCCAAAGTTTGAGCCAGAGAATCATGTAATTTTGGTAACATCGCATACTGATAAAACTCTAAATGATAAAACCTGTAATTATCAAATTGACTCAGCAATATCTACCCTTTTCCCTGATAGGACAACTGGAATTACTCCTAAAACATTGACAGGAATATTTAATTATGGTCCTGATCATTTCAATACTATACCATCAAGTGACAGCATAAGTTCAGCAACTTCTCCTCCTCAAATAAACTATTCAGTTTCATTTACTTTCGGTGTTGATGCCCAGGGTAAAACTTTCGCAAATAAAGCAATTGTTCACTTTGGGATAACCTACCTTATTACTACTCCTGATTATAGCCAGAATCCTCCGGCAGGATATTCTATCAGTCATAGTCTAGATACTGATTATGCCGAGTTTACAAGCACTGATGGAAAAATATTTACATTCAATAATAGTCCAAATGGACATTTTAATTATGGTTTCTCCCGTTTTGAAACTGCAAATAATACAATCTGTAACAGAGGTTCTAATGTTCAAAATACGACCAAAGTAACAGGAGGAAGTTTTATGCTTAAAAATGATGTTTTAACTAATAATGAAGGCGCATCGAAAGGTACAGCAGATATTACTTTAAATATTGGTACTCTTTCAACTAACAGCCAATGGGGAGGGTTTCCTTGCTCACAAGGTAGTGAGCATTTAGGTGCTGTAACCGGTTTTGTGACCTACAAAATTGACGTTCCCTACCTGGAAATATAGTTGGTCAGAAAAAATACTTTTCAATCATTAATAATAAAATTTCAAGATTATAATTCTTAAAAGGAAAAAGGGAATGAGAAAGATTGAATTACCTTTATTTTTAATTTTTATTTGTTTTATTTTTAGCCTGGTAGCATGTAATTCACCGCCAAACCTTCAATTTGACTCAAAGAATAAATCATTTGATAAATCTTTGATTCAAAAAACAAATTTTAAAACCAAATCAGGTAGCTATGAACCAAAGATTTTAACATTTCCTTCCAAGGTAATTTATCAAACACTGGCTAAATCAACAGTTCCTGCAACAGGTACTTTTATAGAGTTTTCAATGAAAGTAAATGTAAGTATAAGAAATGCAGTGACTATTCCGAAGACAGGACGTTTTAATGTGGTATTTACTTCAGGTAACCAGTTCCAGGTAATAAACAGGGATGCAGTTACCGGAGATGCTATGATACAAATACCACCAGGGTTCCAGGATGGGTATATAAATGTAATAAGGGATGGAACACTGGCTGGAAGTACTGGTAAATTAAAAAGAGATAAAGGGAAAATAATTTATTTGACAAATGAATAAAAAATATTTTTTACTTAATTTTTAAATATAAATAAAATTAAGAATTTTGTTATAAAAAGGTGAAATTCAATCTAAAATGTGTGAAATTTTTGAAAAAATAAAAAGCTATTAATTTTTTAGGTTGCAACCAGGCTCTCTTCTAATTTTGCCACATTAACCGGCAGGCACTTTTTAAAATGTTTTTTAGTATTTTCCCAGTCTGCTAATAATTTACCGGCAAGTTCACTGGATGTTTCCTGGAGATAATCGGTTAAAATTTCTTCCAGTTCCTGGTAATCTCCGTCATGAAGCTCCAGGGGAACTACATATTCCTTATTTAATTTGTCATTTTGTTCACCATACAAATAAACAAGGCCGCCTGTCATACCGCTGCCAAGATTCTGTTCTACCGGCCCAAGAATAACTACCTTACCGTTAGTCATATATTCACAGGCATGTAAACCTGTTCCTTCCACTACCGTGAGGGCACCGCTGTTACGTACGGCAAACCGGTCACCGGCCAGGCCCCTGACATATAATTTACCGCCTGTGGCACCGTACAGTGCACAATTACCGATTATCACATTTTCTTCTGCTTTGAAAGCGGCATTCAATGGCGGAACTATAACAACCTTACCACCGGACATTGTTTTACAGACAGAATCATTTGCCTCACCATAGAGCCTGATATTGATCCCGTTTACTAAAAACACGGCAAAACCCTGGCCGGCACTGCCGATAAAGTTAATATTTATATTAGCGGTAAAAGGATCTGAAGGTTCATCCAGCTGGTTAATAGTATTTAAATGGTTCAGGTGCTCTTTTTTGGCAATAATACCGGAAAGAGTAGCCAGAGCTGCCCTGTCAGCCGTTGATATTTTATAATTTAAATTAATATCCTGGTTGTTTTGGATCGCCGCCTGGCTGTCATAAATAATAACCTTATTGAGGTTGCTTATACTTTCAGTATCAGGCTGAATATAATCTTTAGAACTGCTCAGCTCCTGTCCCAGGATAAAGCTCAAATCAATTCCTCTTCGATTAATTAAAGGCAAATGTTTCTGGTTAACCTTTAAAAATTCCGTCCTGCCCTTTATTTCTTTTAGTGACCTCATACCGGTCAGGGCAAGATATCTCCTCACATCTTCGGCAATATAGGTGAGCATCTGGACAATCTGGTCCTTTGTCCCTTTATACTTGGCCTTAAATTTGGGATCATGCGTCGCTATCCCTGCCGGGCAGGTATTCTTTTCACAGACGCGGGCCATGACACAACCCTGTGCCACCAGTAAAAGCTTGCCAAAATCAAACTGGTCCGAACCCATTATTGCTGCCATAACAACATCTTTACCGGTATGGATGCCGCCGTCGGAACGTAACACAACATTACTGCGCAGATCATTATCAATCAGGGCCTTATGTACCTCAATCAGACCAAATTCAAAAGGGAGACCGGCATGTTTCATTGAACTGAGGGATGCGGCACCGGTCCCGCCATCACTGCCGGAAATATGGATAATATCGGCCCCGGCCTTGGCAACCCCTACGGCAATTGTACCGATATTAGCCCCGGAAACCAGTTTAACATTTACTTTCGCCTCCGGCTTAATTTGTTTAAGTTCATAAATCAGCTGCTTGAGGTCCTCAATACTGTAAATATCATGGAGGGGAGGCGGTGATATAAGATCTACATTGGTCAGGGAATGCCTGGCCCTGGCAATATCCGCATTAACCTTGGGCGCCATCAGCTGCCCGCCTTCGCCTGGTTTTGCCCCCTGGGCAATTTTTATCTGGAACTCATTTGCCGAAATCAGGTACTTTGCAGTAACCCCAAAGCGGGCCGAAGCAACCTGTTTGATTGTTGTCGAAATACCTTCCGTATAATAAAAAGGGTTTTCGCCGCCTTCACCGCTGTTGCTCCTGCCGCCGATTTCACGCATCGCCAGGATTATATCCCGCTGTGATTCGGCACTTATCGCCCCAAAGGACATTGCCCCTGAGCCAAATTCCTTTAAAATATCTTCAGCTGACTGCACTTCCGATAAATCAAGCGGATGGGCTGCAGGGTTAAAGTCGAGCAGGTGCCTTATATTCACCGGGTCACCCGACTCAAATGATTTAAGGTATTCATCATAAAGTTCCATTGACTGCAGGGTTAAATTAGTTTCCCTGACAAGCTGGTGAATGATTTTGGAGCGGGGACTGGTCATTGAATGCTTTTCACCGATTGTCCCTTTCTGAAATTCCCTGAACTGGTAAGTGTGGATTAATTTCTGGACATTAGCTGCTTCATAGCCGATTTTGGAGCGTTCAATAATATCGCTGACAATCTGTTCAATGCCAAGGCCGCCTACCAATGACGGTATGGACCGGAAATAAGTACGGCAGAATTCTTTATCAAGGCCTATGATAGTAAATAACCTTGAACTCTGGTAACTTCTTACAACAGAGATGCCCATTTTTGACATAACTTTCAGGAGCCCCGCTTCCAGGGCCTTAATAATATTTATTTCCTTATTATCCGCCCCGTCCTTATCAAGATTCTTTTCCGGTTCGGATCTTGCCATCTGTAAGGCAAGATAAGGGCAAACAGCAGAAGCACCGCAGCTGATAGTTGTAGCAATATGGTGTGTGGTATAAACCTGGGCAGAATCAATGACGATAGAAGATTTAAAGCGCAGGCCCTCTTTATCAAGGGCAATGATTAAACTGCGCAGGACAATCAGGACAGGGATTGCCAGGTTGTCCCAATCAGCCTCACGGTCAGACAGGATAATTATGGAAACCCCTTTTCTGACTGCGTCAGTTACTTCATTTGAGATATTTTCTAACTGGGAACGGAAACTGACTGATCCATACTGTTTTTTAAAAGTAATATTGACAGTTTTTGATAATATTAATGATTCTGATGTATGTTCAACACTTAAAGCCTTGATATATTCCATCTGGCCCAGGCTGAGGACAGGACTTTTCAGTTCCAGGGCCGCAGGCGGTGGTATCAGCTCTTTCTTGGAAAAAATATTAGGGCGGGGTCCCAGGTAAACTGATAGATCAGTAACAATCTTTTCACGGAGATAATCAAGAGGCGGATTGGTCACCTGGGCAAAATTCTGAAAGAAAAAATCAAAAAAGGAACGCGGTTCATCCGACAGGATTGCCAGGCGGGCAGTATCACCCATTGAGCCAATTGGTTCCTTCCCATCATTAATCATCGGAACAATAATTTTATTAACTTCTTCTTCAGTATAATTAAACAGGTATTTTTTATTTAAATTATAATTTTCGTTTTCCGGCCTGCGGTAGCCCAGTTTAAAGAGCCTTGAATCAAAATTGACATTATAATTGGCCTTTGATTTACTGGGATCTTTAAAATCGATTTCGCCCGATTTCAGATCAATCTTTACACCGGTTCCGGCCCGTAAAGAACCTTTGGCCAGAACCTTTTCATCTTCTATCTGAAAAGCCCCGGCTTCGGAAGCAAGGTAAAAATGGTCTTCGGTTAAGGTCCAGCGGCAGGGCCTGAAACCATTACGGTCAAGCCTTGCGCCCAGGTATTTCCCATCAGAAAAGGTGATGAGGGCCGGCCCGTCCCAGGGCTCCATTGCCCGGCTCCAGAATTTATAAAAAGCATTATGCTGATCCGCGGGCGGTACCATCAGGGCAAGGGCATCTTCAATATGGGGCAGGCTGCTGCGGTACATCAGGGCTTCCATCATTTCATTGACTGTACCTGAATCACTGATGCCTTCATGAGTAATAAGTTCGTTACGGGGCAGTCCCAGGCATTTTTCACGGGAATATGACCAGGAACGGTTCGCATCAATAGTATTGATTTCACCATTATGCCCAATCAGGCGGAAAGGCTGGGCTTTGTCCCAGGAGGTTACGGTATTTGTACTGAACCTGCGGTGGATCATGGCAAAACGGCTCTTAAAATCAGGGTTTTGCAGATCAAGGTAAAATTTATCGAGCATATCTGCTTTTGTCAGGGCTTTATAAACAATGGTATTAACCGAAAGCGATGCCAGGAAAAAATGCTGGACCGGGCTGTATTTGCGCTGTTTTGTCAGGGTCATCCTGATTGCCGTATACAGGCGTTTATTAAAGGAAGCATCGGTATTGCAGAAATATGGCCGCTGGATAATTGCCTGTAAAATACAGGGCATGGATTTTAGGGCCTGCCTGCCGAGCACACTGGGATCTATCGGGACCTCACGGTAGGAGAGGATGTTCATTTCCCAGAAGGCAAAAGTATCTTCAAAAGTCTGCAGTAATTTTCGCTGTAGTTCCAGGTTAGCCGGGACAAAAAGCATTGCAACAGCTACAGTGCCCCTTTTATAACCTAATAATTCAAAAGGGATATCAGTCATAATACCGGCCCCGTCACTGCTGAGCTGGTCCGATGAACAGGCTCCCCGGTGCTCTACACAGCGCAGCGCCTGTAATCCTTTCTGCAATACAGAGTGGTTGTATTCAACATTCCTGTTTACGGCAAAGCCTACACCACAGGCAGATTTCTCCTGCCTTTCATAACCAAAAACATCTTTCATTTTTTACTTTTCTTCTTTATTCCGTGAAAGGGGTTCTGCCCTTTCACGTCAAATCACTATTTTACTTCCGTTAAAAAAGTTCTGTTTTTATTTTATTCCGGGAAAGGAGTTCGGTCCTTTCCCTTGAGACGCATGCAATGCGTCTCTACATATTTCTTTCCCATCACCCGTCACTCGTCACCCGTCACTCATTTATTTTTCTTCCATAACCCAAACTCCGTTCCAGTTGTCTTCCGGCGGATTTTCCATAAAATACTGGCACCTGTTGATATATACATCTAAAAGGCGGTCATAGGGATTGAGCATAAAAGCTTTTTCAAATGATTTTATGCCCTCCTGCCAGTTCATATCCTTATAATAGGCCAGGCCCTCATTATATAACTTAAGTACATGTTCGATATTAGGAAAGGTAGTATCATTATGGTAATCCAGTACTTCATAAATACTGACCGGCTCATATTTTCCCTTTACCTGGATCAAATCGACTTCGCGTAAGATATAATCATATTTTAGCTCATTTGCAGTAAATTCGCTCAGTAAAATACTTGTGCCATAGTGCTTATTGGCTCCTTCAAGACGCGATGCGATATTGACGCCGTCACCGATAACCGTATAATCCATCCTTTTTAGGGAACCGATATTGCCAACAACAATATCCCCGGTATTGATCCCTACCCCGATATTTATTTTTTCCTTACCTTCTTTAAGCCTGACCGCATTGAATTCTACCAGGGCCGTTAGCATATCTATTCCAACCATAACCGCCCGGTCAGCATCTTCTCCGGTACTAAAAGGCGTCCCGAATACCGACATAATTGCATCGCCGATATATTTATCAAGAATGCCGCCATGCCTGAAAATAATATCTACCATAATCGTGAAATATTCATTGAGCATGGATACTGTTTCCTGGGCCCCGATTTTTTCGGATATAGTGGTAAAGCTCCTGATATCTGAGAATAAAATAGTCGCTTTCAAAAGCTGTCCACCCAGGAGTGATTCAGAATCCATCAGTTTTTCAGCTACTTCCTTGGTCATATAGCGGGCCAGTGTCCCTTTAAGACGTTTTTCCCCGGTTATATCCTCGATAACCAGCATCGTACCGATTAATTCCTTTTTTGTATTTAATAAGGGGACAATATTCATATTTACGGAAACGATGCTTTTATCAGTCAGAACAATTTCTGTATCCATGGTAATATCAATCTTTTCATTTTCAAAAACACTCTGGATCCTGTTTAAGAGCCACCTGTTTTCTTCTGAAAAATATTCTTCGGCTGAAATCCCGATAATTTCTGCTTCTGTTGCCTTGAGAATATTCAGGGCTGAGCTATTGCATTTTTCAATAATATTATTTGCCCCAAGGGTAATAACACCATCTTTCAAACTTTCCAGGACGCTTTCATTATAGTTTTTCATATTCAGTACTTCATCAAAAAGCTTGGCGTTTTCAATGGCAATCGATGCCTGTGAAGAGAAGGCCCGCAGTTTACTTTCATCAGCTTTGACAAAGGGGCCGCCCTTTTTATTCAGTACCTGGGCCACCCCGATACTTTTTCCCGATTTGTTGAGAACGGGCATACAAAGCATAGATTTGGTAAGATAGCCGGTCCTTTTGTCCACTTCAGGATTAAACCGGGCATCAGAATAAGCATCAGGGATATTAATTGTTTTTCCGGTAGAAAAAGCTTCACCTGCTATCCCTAAATTGGCTGGAAAGCGGATTTCTTTGTTCTCCAGGCCCAGGGCAACCTGTGACCAGAGTTCATGCGTTTTTTCATCATAAAGGAAAAGGGTACTTCTGTCAGCATGAAGGATGGCAGTAATAGTTTCCATTATTTTCTGCAAAAGCGGGGCAAGCTGCAGTTCCGATGAAATTGCCGTTGTTACTTCAAGCAGTTGTGTCTGTTCATCTCTTGCCCTCTGCACCTGTTCATACAATTGGGCATTCTGCAGGGTGGTTGCCGCCTGGGAAGTAATTGCTTCCAGGAGTTTGAGGTCATCACCGGTAAAGGGCCCGTTTGCCTTATTTAAAAGCTGGATTACGCCAATGATTTTTTCATTGCGGATTTTTATGGGGGCACATATTATGTTCCTGGTATGGAAGCCTGTCTGTTTATCTATTTCCTTGTTGAACCTGTTATCAGCATAAGCATCATCAATAATAATTGCTGTCCCGCTGGCAAAAACCGAACCGGCAATACCTGTATCATTAGGGAAACGTATTTCCCTGGTAGTATTATCCTGGGTGACCCTGAGGAACAATTCGTTTGTATCCGGATCATTAAGGAAAAGAGAGCCTCTTTCTGCCGAAATAGCTTCAGTAGTAATTTTAATCATCCTCAGTAAAATGTCATCGAGGGACATATCGCCGGAAAGCTGGTTTGAAATATCAAGAATAGAAATAATCCTTGTCAGTAAATCAGCGATAGTTGTGTTGAACTCTTCCTGGTGCCTTCTGCTGAAGTTACCAAGGATTCGGGCAATATCTGAATGATTGAGCCGGTATGTTAATATTTCATTGATGATTTCAAAATTATTGTCCATCAGTTTTTCTGCTGTCACTTACCTGTTTACCTTATAAAGTTAGAAGCCGGAGTTTTATAACATTTTAACTTACATTAGCAAATTCTCCAATTCTAACCTAAGTTGTAGATAAATTAAGTTAAAACTTACTCTTCAAAAGGGGGTTCATGTTTCGCAGTACCGAAAAAACAAAGAGCAATAAATTTAATTTAACTAAACTTATACTCAATCATAACCTAAACTTAAGAAAGTAAAATTATTTACTTATCTATAACTTAATCATAAATTAAAGGAAATTTAAAGGAGAAGAAAATGCCATTAATCCCAGTTTCATCCATTGGCCAGGTTCAGGTTTCAGATTCAGCAAGAATAAATGCAAATATTAAGCAGCAGAATAATTCAGAAGGGAAAGTAGTTACTTTTTCCCAGGATAAGGTAAATTTTAACGTAGAAAAAGGCATTTTACCGGCATTTAAAGGTGCCGGTGTCGGCATTGTCGGCGGTGCTGTCGGCGGTGCCGGTGCGGCTGCCATTGCCCTTGCCCCTGCTCTAATGGCAGGCGGAGAAGGCCCTGCCTGGGCAATGCTTGGTGTAGTAGCCGCCGGCGCCGTCGGAGCTGGTGCAGGTGCAATAGTTGGCGGTGTAGTAGCCAATGTTACTGATAATAAGGTTGCCGGAACTTTAGCCGGAGCAGGAGCTGGTGCTCTCGCAGGTGTTTTATGGGGATTACCACAGGGTAATGTTCTGATGTCGGCGATAGTAGGAGCCGGTGCTGGTGCTGGTGCAGGTTTTGCCGGTGCCCTGGTTGCCAAGGCAAAGCATTAAAATTTTATAAAAAAAGGACGTTTAATTAAACGTCCTTTTTTTATGTTTAAGATTTATAACGCCTCTAATAAATTGGTCAGAATTTTAGCATTGCCAGAAAAATATTATCCTGTCCCTTAAATATTTAAATAACGGCCTTTTTCATGCTGAGTAAACATAGGAATGGCCATAGAAGGTTCACCATTTACTTTTGTGCCACCCTGGAAAATTGAATAGCCCTGGGATGACAGTCGGGAAATAAAACTAAGTGGTGGTTTTGATAAATTATCGAGAGTAGCTGATTGTTCCGGGGTCAGCTTTATTTCCAGGGCAGCAAGGTTTGAATTAAGCTGGTCTAAGGTTCTGGCTCCAATAATTGTTGAACTTACTCCCGGACGGTTCTGCACCCAGGCCAGGGCAATTGCCGCTGCGGTTGTGTTATGTTCATCTGCAATTTTTAGCAGTTCATCAATAAGGTCATAATTTTTTTCGGTTAAATATGATGTAACCCGTTCACCCCGGTCTGCTTTCATCTGACCGGCATTTTCACGGGTATATTTTCCCGATAATGCCCCGCCTCTGAGCGGCCCCCATGGAGTTACACCAAGGCCAAGTTCAATCGCCATTGGGATTAATTCATCCTCAACCGTCCGCTCCAGGAGAGAATATTCTATCTGTAGGGCAATGAGTGGTGACCAGCCCCGGAAGTGGGCCAGGGTTTGCGCCTGTGCAGTTTTCCAGGCTGGAGCATCAGAAAAGCCAATATAGCGGACTTTACCGGATTTAACCAGGTTATCCAATGCCCTCATAGTTTCCTCGATTGGTGTGAACCTGTCCCAGGCATGCATCCAGTACAAATCAATATAATCAGTCTGAAGCCTGTTTAATGATTCTTCACATGAGGAAATAATTGTTTTATAATTTGCCCCGCCTCCGTTTGGATCCCCGGCATACATATTACCGGTGAATTTAGTGGCAATCACCATCCGGTTTCGTAGTCCCGGATTTTTCTTAAAGTAATCACCAATTATCTTTTCTGAATGCCCTTTGGTATATACATTTGCAGTATCAATAAAATTACCGCCCCGTTCAAAGAAATTGCCAAGGATAGTTTCAGAATCGTTTACATTAGAGCCCCAGCCCCAGTCTTCCCCGAATGTCATTGTTCCAAGACAAAACGGGCTGACCCGCAGGCCGGAATGTCCCAGGGTAATATATGAGTTTAAAGAATTAGTTTTACTGTCTGTCATTTTATTTTCCTTTCATTTTCCAATATGCCCAGGGTATATAATGTTTAAGAATCGAGCTTATCAATCCGGCTCAATAACTTTTTATGTGATTCCTTAATGGTTTCAAGCTCAGCACGCAGCTTTTTTACTTCTTCCTCTGTATTCTGGCCTTTTTGGATTGCCGAAATAGAATTCTCAATACCGGTATGTTCACCGTGCTCAATTTTAGTTTTGGCCATCTCCAGTACAGGTATTACTTTAGCATCCTTTAACCTTGCTAACCTTGATGCTGTAGTTTTGATAATCATTTCATTTTTTTCTTTACGCAGGATATCGGATAAAACCTCAGCTGCTTTTTCTTTGAGCGCTTTATCGGCATAAGGGGCCGATTCACTGATAGCTGTTATAATTGCCGGACGCACATTTTCAGCTTCGGCACCGTATTGCACCTTTTCCAGTAAATACTCCAGGGCCTCATTTGAATGAATCTGGCCAATGGCATTATAGACTGAGGTACGTACCAGGTTTTTCCGGTCAATTCCCGGATCATATTCTTTTAAAAATTTCAGGTATTCATTTTTTCTTTGGGAACCCAGGACATTTAAAGCCGAACCCCTGGCATCATAAAGCTCATTACCGCTATTTAGAAAATCGATCATTGCCAGTGCAACATTTTCATCCCTTTTGCCCTGTAAGCTTAAAATCAGGTGGTGCAGGACAAGCGGGTCTTTTTCAACTTTTAAAAGCTGTAACATTTCCTCAACTCCGTCAAATGATTCTGCTGCTGCCAGAGCACCGGCAAACTGAACCCTTGCCCCCCAGAATTTTTCATTTTTGTATGCTTCGCTTATAGCCCTGATATTATTGATACCACCGTCCTTGGCAAGCTCATGGGCGGCAAGGATACGGCCAATCGCATTGCCATTTACCAGCTGGTACCTGAGCAAATCCTTACCGGGGTTAAAGTCAAGGGTGTGCAGAAGTTTGTAGTCCGGGTCAATCCTTACCTGTAAAGGCTTATGGGGTGCACTGAAATAAAAGGTATGTTCCTTATCCTTTATTTCAAATACTTTTGTCTCAAATACCCCTTTTTCGGTTTCCAGCTGCACTTCGAGCAAAAAATTAAAGGCTGGTATCGATTTTTCAGGATTAACCTGCTGCTGTTCGATTTTTATATTAACTAATTTCCTTTCATCATCATAATCGAAACTGGCCTTCAATTGAGGGTAACCAGGACCGTAAAGCCACTGGTCAAAAAATTTCTGGAGGCTGATTTTGGCATGTTTTTCCATTGTCCGTTGAAAATCAACAGTTTCGATATTTTTATAACTGTAGGTTTCCAGGTAATCTGTTGCTGCCTGCCAGAATATTTCATCACCCATAATTTTCCTTAACATATGCAGGCGCAGGGCGGCACCCTGGTACAGGTGGCTGTCGAAAATGTTCCAGCTTTTGGCATATTTATTGGTAACGATGCTACGCTGGTAAGCATTATTAGCTTCCATAAAATAAATATCGGCTGCTTCGTATAACTTATAATTGAATTCGTCTATATTGTATTCATCCTCAAACCAGACCAGCTCCAGGTAAGTGGCCCAGGCTTCCTTTAGCCAGCTATGTGTAAAATCCTTAGTGCCGACAAGGTTGCCAAACCAGCTATGGGCCATTTCATGAATATTGACCTGGTCCACATTTTTCTTAAACTCTTTTTCGTGGATCTCATCAAGAATAAAAGTATCATCCCAGCTAACCAGGGACATATTTTCCATTGCCCCGAAATTATGGGGGGTGATGTATTGATAATATTTTGGATAAGGAATTGCCACCTTAAATTTTTCATAGAACCATTTAAGCATTCTTGGCGTCTGGCCCAGGGTCCTTTTTAAATCATCAGGGCTAAAGTATTTTGAGCCGTAATAGACAACGGGGATCTCACCGTTTCCTAAATCAACAGGTATATCCTCATAGGAATTAAGTTCACCGATTACAAAGGTTAAAAGGTATACAGGACAAGGAACATCGGCGCTCCAGTGCACGGTTTTTGTATTGTCGCTGTTTTCAGTTTCACTGATTAATTTGCCGTTGGCCAGGAATGTATATTCCTTTTTGGCGGTTAGCTGAAAGTCCAGGGTACATCTTACAGAGGGGTGATCAATACATGGCATCCAGTAGCGGGCCTTCTGGGTTTCATTATCAATAAAAACCAGTTCAGGGCGCTCCGGGTAATGTTTATCAGGTACATAAAAGTACATGCCGCCAACCGGTTCAGTTACTGAATAAAAAACTGTGACTTCCCTTTTTTCATCCTGCTTAAAAGGTTCTTTCCAGAATATTTTTAATATTTTTCCGTTATAGTTCCATTCCAGTTCAGCATCAGCTAAACCGGTTACCTTACTAATAGCTAAATCAAAGGCATCAAATTCAATTTTGTTTACTCCGTCAGCATTTGCTTTAATTACAGTTGAAACCGAACCGGAAACAGATTTTTTCGAAAGTTCAACCTTTAGTTTTATGGTTTGATGGATTGGCTCTGCCAGCAGTGAAGGCAAATAATGTGCCTCTGCCAAAGCTGAAGAGAATTCTCTCCCTTTCCTGTGTAAACAATGTCCTCTAATGCTCATATTCATGTCCTTTGTAATTTTGATGCAGGTTTATCCCGGTATATTTAAGTATTTTATACTTTTAAACATCTAATGAGAATATTAACAGAAGCAGGGTATAAAGTTATAAAATTAAATTATTAACTATTTTCTTTTTGCTTTCCGGAAAATAATATAGAACATAATACCTGGAGTTAAAAGCAGTTTCTTGTTAAAGTTTTGAATATTCTCATAATGAAATTAATTACTTCGTAATACATCCTAATTTAGCATGTAACATGAATTTTTTAGATGATATAATCGTGAAATATACGAACAAGTTCGTCTGTACATTTGTTACCTGCAAATCGGAAGAAAAGAAAAAGAGTTTAATAAGTGGAATTTGAAGAAAAAATTTGTGTAAGATGTCAAAAACCAGTAATTAAATATAAAAACAATTATGAAATTTTTGAAAAAATGCATTGGTTATGTTTTCATCTGGAATTTGAACATGACTGTGAACCTGATGAGGCTTGCAAAGACCCTATGAGTCAAACAGAAAAATTTATTATCAAGAGGTAATTAAGGTGGCTAAAACTAAGAAAAAAGAAATAATTGGTGACTTCCAAAAAATGGCCATAAAGCAAGGAATAGAAGAAGGAAAATTGGAAGTCGCAAGAAAATTAAAAGAAAAAGGCATTGATATAAAGATAATTATTGAAACAACCGGAATACCAAAATCAGATATTGAAAAATTATGACCTCCGGTCGGGGAATAAAAAAAGACCGGCAGGTAACAAGCGGTTATTTGTGTTGTACAGACAGACTTTTAAAAATGTGAGTTTTACAAAGCTTACAGTCCGTCAGTTAGCCGCTCTATGTTATGCATCAGTTGCAGGTCATCCATGACCAAAATAAAAAATAATAAAAAAATAAAAGTGACATATTTATCAGATTTTATTAAATGGAACTTTCAAAATTTTTTTGCGTCTTATCAAATAGAACCTATAATTTATTATATTTTTTTTACTTAAAATCCTCAAAATTATACTATAAAGATTGTCTTGTATAGCTGAAAGGTATAAATTTATGAAAAAATTTCGTTATTTCAATTACTTTTTAATTTTATTACTGACTTCCTGCTCTGAATCACCCTTAACTACAAATGAAAATCCTGATAATAAAAAACAACCTGAAATACAGTCACAGGTAAATGCTTCTCCAGTAAAGGAAATTAAGCCGAATCTTGATGATGAATTATTAATTAATAAAATGAATGTGTACCAAAACTACCCGGTAGTTGCAACTGATAAAGAAAGTAATTTCGCTGTTTCCTGGATAAGATTTAGGTTACCGGATAAAATAGATGTTTATACCCAAAAATATGATAATCAAGGTATAGCTGTTTCAAAAGAGATTAAAGTAAATGATTCCGATATCTATAATTCTTATATTGGTTTGATTAATAAACCAGGTATTGCTATGGATCCGGAAGGTAATTTTGTTATTGTCTGGCAAATGAATGCAGCTATATATATGAGAAAATATAATGCCAAATCTGAACCTGTTACTCCAGAAACAAAAGTTGGACAATTAGTAAATAATAATAATGTTGATGTTGCTATGGCTGAAGATGGTAGTTTTGTTGTTGCCGGGACAAGACAAGCACAGAAATTTGATATGGATGCTAAACCTATAGGAAATATATTAGAGGCACCAGGAACTCTGAGAAATGTCCTTATTAATAAACATGGCAATATATTATTAATGGGCGATTATGAAGGCCAATGGTATGATAAGGCAGGTACAAAAATTGGTGATTCATTTCGAGGAGATAACCATTCTTCCCTGGCAGTCGATAAAGAGGGAAATATTTTTTTTGTCAGGCATTCATATAATAATACAACTTATGATATTTTAATTCAAAGATTTGCTGCTGATAATGAGCCAATCGGAGCAGTAATTAAAGCAAATGATTCAGTACTGGATTTCGATTTTACCCCTACAACAGATTCAGCAATGGATTCTTCTGGTAATTTTATAGTAGTGTGGGGAGAGGATGGTATTGACCGGAACAAAGGCCAGGTTTTTGCCAGAAAATATAATGTTGATGGAGAAGCAAAAGGCTCTGATTTCAAGGTAAATACAACTGCCAATGGTTTCAAATCTTCTCCTTCAGTAGCTATAAATGAAATCGGTGATTTTATTATTGTCTGGCAAAATTGGAATGATAATAAAAATGAATATTCAATTTATGCTCGTAAATTAAATTTTTATAAATCAGTCCCTCAGGTTATCAATTCAAGTACTCCTGATGTTATTGATTGTTCTCGTCCGAAAGAAAATCCAGAAGTATTAATTAGTAAACCACTACCAGATTTTATCTCACTTACTGAAGAGCAAAAAAAATATAATAATGAGGAATTTTCTAATAAAGAAAAAAATAATCCTGTTTATACCCGCCCGATTGAAATTTTTCTTGAGTCTGATGAAAAAGAAATAGATATAAGTCAAGCTGGTGCACTTAACGGACTTAATGATGAAAATAATAGTATGTTTGGCATTGTTACTGTTAATGATACGGAAGAATCAGCCTTCCAGCCAAACAATTTGATTATAAACCTAAATAAATCAGGCTGTGAAACTGTGATTACTTCATTGTATGATGCGAAACCAGTTCGAAATTTAAATTTCAGTTTTATTTTATATTCATTTAATTTAAGCAAAGCACCTATTAATAAAATAGAAACTCTTATTAGGGAATATAATAAAGTAGCTCCTATAAATATTAAAAAGATTAAGTTTTCTTCGTTGGCTGCACTGCAAACCTTTGCTATTTATCTTGATTTAATAATTAATTATAATTATCTATTTAAAAGTATAAACTTTAATTCGATAAATATATTATCTTCAAAAGAAGGATAAGATTACCAGAAATAGGACAAAAATCCTCCCCTCCCTAGATTAAGGTTGGCTCAGAATCACAATATTATTAATAAAATGGCATACTCAAAGTATAAAAAAATTCTTGTGACCAAACCGCGTAAATATATAATAAGGTGCTTCTGTTAATTTACTTGTTATGTATAAATTAATTTATTACTATCTGGAGACCAACTCATACTAATTCTATTTGGTAAATTAGTACTCATACCCCTAGGTAGATATTGTGATAATAGAATTTTATCAGAGCCAATTATTCAGAATCTTTTTTTTATTTTATTAATGGCAAATAAAAATTTCCTATTAGATTAATGTCAAATTTAAAATTATTTTTTAAATTTTCTCATAAAAAATTAATTACTTCGTAATATATCCTAATTAAGCATGTAACATGAACTTTTTAGATGATATAATCGTGAAATATACGAAATATTTCGTCTGTACATTTGTTAGAAGCAAGTTAAATTGGAAAATTAACATGATTTGGAAAAACATTGTAACGGATACTTTCGGGGTTAAATATCCCATAATACAAGCACCTATGCTTGGTGTATCAACCCCTGAAATGGCGGCTGCCGTATCCAATAAAGGTGGACTCGGTTCATTACCAGTGGGTGGCTTATCACCAGAAGCAACTTATCTCCTCATTAAGAAAACAAAAAGCCTTACAAATAAACCTTTTTCAGTAAATCTTTTTGCTCACGAAATTCCTGTTTATACAGAGAAGGATTTAGAACCCATGCGACAATTACTTCTGAATTTGGCAAATAAAAGGGGCTATAAACTTGATGAAGCAGATCTATCAAACTTCAACCTTTACACATATCAGGAGCAAGTGGACATTTTGGTTCAGGAAGAGATTTCAATTATAAGTTTTACATTTGGTTGCTTAGACAATAAAACAGTTCAATTTCTCAAAGCTAAAAACTGTACGCTTATTGGGACAGCGACATGCATAGAAGAGGCACTTTTTTTGCAAGAACGAAACATTGATATGATTACAATTCAGGGAATAGAGGCAGGAGGGCACCGAGGAACATTCATTGACAATATTCCATTGCCGCAGGTAGGCCTTTTTACCTTACTACCAAGGGTTTCAAAAAAAGTACAAATACCCTGTATTGCTGCTGGAGGAATAAACAATGCACAAACTATTAAAGCAGCTTTTGAGTTAGGTGCTGATGCTGTACAAATTGGGACTGCATTCATTGGAACGGAAGAAAGTGAAGCTATTGCTTCTTACAAGCAAAGACTTGAAGAAGCAAAAGATACCGACACAATCCTTACAAGGGCCTTTTCAGGAAGATGGGCAAGAGGAATTCCTAATGAGATGATGAACCTAATTGAACAAGCTGGAATTCCTATACCATTTTATCCATGGCAAAATAGTTTAACTGCAAAACTTCGAAAGTTAGCACAGCAAAATAACGATAGTGAATATACAAACTTATGGGCAGGGCAAAGTGCAGAAATAAATAAATTAAAACAAACAAAAGAAGTATTTATGACTTTAGTTAAACAATACGAAACACTGTATGGATAACCTTCCATAATAGCTATCTTCTGTTATATGAGTGAAAAATATAATAAATAGTGTTAAGCAAAGAAGCGATTAAACAAAACCTACTGATAATATTGAAAAACTATTATTTCCCTTAAATAATTCAATAAATGCCTTAATAGAATACTTGAAAATTTTAAATAAACCATTAAAAGGAAATATTAAAAAAATTAATAAAAAAAACTGCTGCTAACAAGTCGGTATATGCCAGACTGGGGCTACAGTCTTTAGGTGTAAATCCTTAGAAGCCCCTTCCATAGCCTTTGGGCTTGGAAGTGGGAGTTGTCACCACTACACTATAAGTCCGATAAATCGGTTACAGTCCACCAGTATCTCAAGTCTTAAAAAATCATGCAAAATTCATGTAAAAATCATACAAAATTCATACAGAATTCATTGATTTCTCATTTAAAAAAATGATAAATTGAAAATACAAACAATTATTTTTTCTAAAAAATCAATAATTTGGATTTTAACCTTCTTTATAGATAAGGTTGCCACTGGAAATTATTTTTTTAAAAATTACTTCAGAGGTTTTATTTCAACTTTTTCTAAATAAAAATCTTTTTATTTTGTATTTGGTGACGTTTTTACTACATTTAATTAAAAAAGGAAAATAATGAAAGTAATTAAATATTTTTCATATTTTTTACTAACTTTAGCAATAGCTGATTGTACTAAAGTAACTGTAACTCATAGTCCGGCAGGAAAAACCGTAAATCAGAAAAAAGAAATACCTGTTGAAACTCCAAAACCAGCACAAAATAATAATATAGTTAATAGCAATAATCAGGGTAGAGAAGAGCATACCCAGAATGAGGCAACACCTAATATACCAAGATTAACTCCGGATAGTAATGCTATTGTCAAAATAGATAATCTGACCCCTGCCGTAAAATCTCCAGGAAGTAATACACCAATTACAAAAAATAATGACCGTAGTTCTGGTCTAACTAAAAATATTTCAATTATTATTGAAAATGTAGTTTTAACTGAAACCGGTAAAAGTGTTATGGAAGAGGGTTCTCCGGCAGAAGCTGCTATAGAGCCTGATTACTCTGGAAAAGAAATATTATTGACTATTACCGGTAAATTTAATACTACTCCGGATATGAAGTTAAATAATATGCTTTTTACAAATGAGCCTGGGCTTATTCATCAATCTGTAGTTGAAGATGAAATAAAAATAAAGGTATTAATTGATGATGTAATTTTATTTTCACCTGTAAGTGCTTCTCCAACTGAGATTAAAGTTAAAATTGATTCAAAAGGGATACCTGATTTTTATCTGAAAGGTTTGCATAAGCTAACTATTTTAGCAAATGAATTTTTTTCTGATACATTAGTTAGGGTTGGAGAGCCTGCTGCAGTTTCAAGCCTAACACCTTCTATTTCCTCTGTGGAAGTAATAAAAGATTCAAAAAATAAACCAGTTAATCTTAAACTTACTGGATATAACTTTATGCTCTATTATAGATATTCGTACAGCCAGATTGATGGTAAGTTTGGCTTTGGACATCAGACAAATGTTATAGAAGAAAGTGGAGAATCAATTTGGGAAACTATTGTTCATATACCTGATATTCCAGACTTTGAAAGTAAAACAGAACATACTATTTCTTATGCAACTCCTTTTGGGTTTGCTTTTATGAGGTTTTAGAAATGATTAATAAAACAAAGTTTGTATTATTTTTTTTGTTATTAATTTTAATAAGTTCTTGTGGTAGTAAATTTGAATATATAACAGGAAATGACCTAAAAGGATTTAATGATGGGAGTTATATGGAAGCGCGATTTAACAATCCTACTGCAATGGATGTGGATAATTTAGGAAATTTGTATGTAATTGATCAGAGTATTAAGGTTGGTAATGACTTAGGAAGATTTAATGCAATAAGAAAAATTACCCCAGATGGTAAGGTTTCTACTGTTGTCAAATTTAAGGATGAAGAAAACGCAATTGATTCGATAAAAATAAATGAAAATTATCTGTATTTTGCAAACCGAACTTGTGTAAAAAGATTTAATTTAACAGGTGATGTAAAAATAGAAAATGTTGTTGGTACTGATGAAAGTAAAGATGTTAATGGGGATTTTGAAATTGCTAGATTTTATAATATTTATTCTATTACAATCGATAATGAAGGTAACTTATATATTCTTGATAGGTTAGGTGCATCAAAAATAAAAAAAGCAAATAATAAAACAAGGAAAGTTGAATCTCTTAAGTTTGAAAAAGCAGGAAGCATTCAATACAGTAACAGTCCCCGCTATATTGAGATTGATTCTACTGACTCAACTCTTATAAGTCGTGGAAATGTTGAAAAAATAGAAATAAATCCAAAAAATAATCAACTGTATTTTAAGTCAGCAGAAACTTTTGGTAAACAAATATTTCAGATAAACGAAAAAAATCAAATTCTAGATACACCAATAAATGATATATCAGGAGTTTCAGATTCTTTTACATTTGATAATGAAGGAAATATGTATGTTATTTCTATTGGAAATGAAAAACTTATTAAGGTTTCACCAGACAATAAAATAGAAGAATTATTAGGGCTTGGTGGAACCGTAAAAATAGAAAAAGATAGCAGTTTTCCTGAATCGGGATATTTACCAAGAACTAATTTAGTTGTTGATAATAAAAGAAAAACATTATATTTGTCCTCTGAATTTGACAATAAAATATTTAAAATAAACCTTAAAAAGTAGGTAAAATATGAAAGTAAAAACAGATATGCGCTTATTTTTAATTACAATAACCACTTTGTTTTCTTTATCCTGTACAGCAAATATTGTTAATAATTTACCAGCTTTTAAGCAAGATTCTGGTTATAAAGGAATAACTTATGAAGAATACAAAATAAGGGAAAAAAAAGAAATTTTAGCTAAAATCAGAAATAAAAAGCTACATAATTATAACTTGGAAAATTTATCTATTAATACTGGTTTATTAAATAACAATGGAAAAACTTTTAAATTACAATCAAATATCATAAGAAACAGGAAATATGTATCAGGCCAACATCCGGCAAATGATGATCATACAAAAGAAGATTATCAATATTTTGATTTTAAAGCCCCGGATAGTTTAAAAGGTCTTGAGAACTATGAAGGTAATTCTGTTAATTCAAGTGGTAAAAATGTATCTGCTTTAAAAATTAATAATTTTTCAATTTTAAATATTGAGTCTGATGTCATTATCATAAAATTTAAAACCGATGATGGACTGAGCTTATTTAAATCATTATATAATGCTGAAGTTCAGGAAGAATTAGATGGTTATTATAAATTAAAAATAGATCCTGATAAATCCCCGATAGAAAAAACCGAAGAATTTATAGAAAAACTTAATAAGTTGAGTCCTGAAAATGTAAAAGATATAGAATTTTCTTCTTTAGATTCAATGAAATTATTTGCAATAGTTTGTGATTTTCTGTTTAATCATACATTAGAAGTTGGAAATATAGAATTTAATCAATTTTTAGAGGGTCAATTACCTATTACTGATGTAAATGACTGGAGATACCCTTCTCCTGCTATAACTGATACAACAACAAATACCCCTATTAATTCCTGGTGGCTTACTTCTACAAATGTTATTTCACCTTTTAATAATAAAACTTTTCCTAGTCTATTAGATCTTGGCTCTTCTGCATGGGACTACTCTATTGGTACAGGGGTAAAAGTTTCTGTTCTTGATACTGAATTTAACCTTAGCCATGCAGAATATCAAAGGAGAATCATTCAGGAAATAGGTAATGATTTATCTTCAGATAAATTTTCAAAAAATTTGTATCATGGAACTGAAATGAGCATGGTATTAGGTGCTGAAAAGAATAATGGCATTGGTTCAGTGGGGGTTGCACCAAATGTATCTATTGCCCCATATTTTGTGAATAATACCTGGGATGCCGCCAGAAGGGTGTGGTTTGCTTTTAAAAACGGGGCACAAATAATAAATATGTCACTGATTCCCCCTTATAATTTGGGGTTTTTCTTGGAACAGGGACTTGCTGAGATACTTATTCCTGGAAGCTGGGAATCTCAAATAATTAATGCCTTGAAAAATAATGTTACGATTGTAGCCAGTGCCGGAAATAGTGCAAGGCCAATACAAGAGTACTTTCCAGCAAAGATGAGTGATATTAATGGGATTATTGTTGTTGGTGGAGTAGATATTGTTCCAAAAGATCCTATTTCTGGTAATCAATTATCACATATACCTTATTATACTGCAACATTTGAACCTAAAAGATTAGATAATTCTATAGATAACGTAATAGAATGCAAGAAGAAAAATCATAATCCGCTTGACCAAAATGATTCATGTAATAATTTTAATGGAAAAGGTTCCGGGTATGGGACAAATTTGGTTTGGGCTCCATGGCAGGATTATTATTGGGCTGATCCTATTAATCCAAAACCCAATTTAGGGATTAGTTTAAATCCCCAATTAGGTGGGACTTCTGCAGCAGCAGCTTTTACTTCCGGTGTTGCAGCTTTGATGCTTTCCCGAAATCCAGATTTATCTAACGAAGATATAGAAAGAATTCTTCATGAGTCTGCTAATAAAAATAATCCAATACATAATCATGAATTTATGAATCATGCTCCTAATTTAAATGGTAACCCTTTTAGCGATCCAAAAAATTTATTTCTAATTGATGCTAGAGCAGCAATTGAACAAGCCATAAGAGAAAATATAAATGGAAGAAGCACTGAACCCAATGATTATAGAGCAAAAGATTTAGGTGGCGGTTATTTTGATTCTGTTATAAACACAAATAATTCAAGAGTTCTTCATTTTAATGATGGAACAAGTAAAACCCTTATCGATTCCTTTAGTGATGAAGAAATTTCTAATGTTTATAGAACTGATGCTTTAGTAAGAATTAGAGGCTGGGAATCTCCTATTACAAAGCCCGGAGAAATTGAAGGATTAGAAATAAAAGCGATAAAAGAAATACCAAATATTTCAAAAGTGGATTTAACTGACAGCACAGGAAAAAATAAAACTACTGAGATAAGAGATAAAGGTTTCATTATTTTAATTGGTACAAACTTATTTGCTCCAAAATCAACGAAACCTGAAATTATTTTTAGAGGCATTACATCTGGTAAAGACTATATATTTCCCATTAATCGAGGTTTTGGGATTAATTATCTATTTAATGAAGGAGATATTGTTAAATTTATTTTTGATGCTTCAAGTGCAATAACAATAGATCCCGCTACGGGAACAGGAACTTCTATTCCTCTTGGAGCAGAGAATTATAAAATAGTATTTAAAGGAACACTTGGTGATTCTAATGAGTTTATTCCACTAGGAAGTTTAGGTTTTTCTGTTTTAAAAAATGATTTACCTTCTTCCATAACTAATAACAATCAAGTATATAATGTAATAAATGATTATTCAAAAACCCAGGTTTTCCCAAACCAGCCTGTAGCAGCACAGATACCAACATCCCTAGGATTACCTTTAATAGAAAATACAATTATAAAAATAGCGGGGAAATCTGTCAGTATAAAATCAATAATAGATCAATACGTTTTAATTAATACACCGCCAGATATCCCAGAAGGGGCTCAGGATGTAATTATTTCAATTGCAGGTGGAGGAGAGATTACATATAAAGAAGCCCTGGAAATAATCGCAGTTGTAGCAAAACTTAAACCACCCGGACCTGTAACCTTTACAAATGGAACAACTTTAAACTCTGAACAATTTGTCACAAGCGGCCAGGCTGAACCAGTAAAGATAATGAAAGGCGGTCTATATGGCATTGCTTTAAATGGAGATGTAAATTTAAATGACATAAGCGTTTTTGCTGACGGACATAGATGCACATTATTAGATGTGGTTCAGAATTATGCCCTATACCAGATATCACCGGATGTTGACTCAGGTATAAAAAATTTAATTATTGAACATGCCGGAGGAGGTTCTATTACTCTTGAACAGGCCCTCGATGTCCTTGCAGTAAGTGCCGGAATTATACCTAATCATAACGTAACATTCCCTAATGGTGATGTTATTAGCCCTGAACAATTTGTCGGCAGTGGCTTTAAAACACAGTTTTATCCCGGAGAAACTGCTGCTTTTGCCTTTAATACTAAAGTTGATATAAATAACATCAATATAATGGCAAATGGCGTAAGATGCACTCTTAGAAGTGTTGTAGATAATTATGTATCTTTTAATATACCTCCTGATATTGATTCAGGAGTAGTTAACCTGATAATCGAATATGCAGGAGGAGGCTCGATAACTCTTGAACAGGCTCTTGAAGTACTTTCATTTTCACAAAATTTAATGGCAACCTATCTGTTTGATGGTGGTGGATTGGATACCAGTGGGAATAATAACCATTTAACCTATGAAAATGTATTAACAAATGGAGAAGCTAATTTTAATGGATCCAGCTCAATAATAGATTTACCTATATCAATTTGGAACAATAATACTCAGATAACTTTATGTGCATGGGTCAATTTTGCAACCCTCAATGGAGGAAATGTAATTGTAGCAACCAATAAATATGGCTATGCAGAATACGACAGATATAAAAATATTTTGGATGTTGGTCCAGGTCATAGTATAGATTTTACGCCAGCTCTGGACACCTGGTATTTTGTCACAGTGCAATTTATACATTCCGGTAACAGGTATTTCATTAAAATGATTTATGATAATAAGGATACAGGCTATGCTTCCATAATAAGCGCAGATAGTCCTGAAGTTTATGTCAGATTAGGATACTATAATCCCATCTATATTTGGGATGGAAAAATGGATTCAGTCAGAATTTATAATAAACTGCTTTCCGAAAGAGAAATTAAAGCAGTAAAAGCCTTAGGGAGATAATTATGCATCTCCTTCCGGGTTGGTTTTTAAATCCTTGGATGATTAAGTAAAAAAATGAAAACTAAAATTAATCCTTATTTAAAAAAAATCTTAATTAGTAGTTTATTTGTTAATTGTTATTTTTTTTATGGTTGTGGTTATCAGGTAGAGATTTTTGCTGGAAGTGGTAAAGCAGGGTTTCTTGAAGCCATGGGGATAAATGCCCAATTTAATTCCCCTAGAGGAATTACAATAGATAAAAATGGAAATTTATTTGTAGCTGATACTGGAAATTGTAAAATTAGAAAAATAACTTCTGAAGGTATTGTTTCTACTTTTGCAGGAACAGGTGAAAAGGGAAATACTGACGGAAATGCTACTTCTGCTAAATTTGAAAGTCCGGAGGATCTTGTTTTTGATAGTAATGGAAATTTATTTATTACTGATGTTTTTAATATAAGAAAAATAACTCCTGAAGGTATTGTTTCAACATTTACTGGAAACAATAAACCGGGTTTTAATGATGGAGTTGGCTCAGAAGCACAATTCAATAGTTTAACTAGAATTGCTATTGATAAATCTAATAACATCTATGTTATAGATACTGAAAATAATGCTCTGAGGATTGTTTCGAATGATAGAAAAGTAACAACATATAAATCTGCTCTTGATCCAGGTTTTTATTATTATTCAATTGGATTGGATATTGATAATAATAATAATATTTATTTATCTGTAAAAGATAATTCACCGTTTTATAACAATCTGTTTAAATTTCAACCTGGCAATAAACCAACTAGTTTTCTGAATATTAATCAATTTAAAAATCCCCAAGGATTAACCCTAGATACTAAAGGTAACATTTATGTTGATACAGGAAAGATAATAAAATTTGCTCCTGATGGAAAAAATCTTACTGAAATTACAGAAATAATGGAACGAAATTATTCTAATGAATATATTGACCTGGCTATTGATAATGAAAGAAATATTCTATATATCTCAGACGATAAAAAAAATCAAATTTCTAAGATTTTACTTAAATAGAGCTTAAATGAGGAAAAGGTTATGAAGCTAAAAGCAACTCCAATAAATTCACCTGACCTATTCTAACCAATTTTAATATAATTTATGTTTTAAAAAACCCGGCCCGGGTATAATGAAAAGAGACATATATATAAGGAGATTTAAGTTTAATGTGTAAAGTTGAAAGAAACAGATTTGCAGCAGACATGTTTACTAAATCAACTGAAAAAACAACAAAGCCAAATACCCAGGTTACAATTGATAAACCAGGAGAAATAGTTCCCGGCAAATCTGCAACTATTACTACTGAAGATAAAATATCCCATAATAATACAAAAAAAGGTATTGAAGCAGCAAAAATTAACTTTGGCGCAGTTGTGGACCAGACCATAAAAACTGTTAAGGTTATTGCAGAGCCGCTGGCAACTTTAGCGGGAATCGTTTATTTACCGACAGGAGTAGCTATTTCCGGTGGATTAATCACGCCTGCCCATATAGGTTCAATGTTTCCAAAAGTAATAAATTCACAAAACGCTTTTGGCACTATTATGGGAGCCAGTTTTTTAACAACAGCCGCCAGTGCCTATATTGTTAACAGCGATATGTATGACAAATCAATCCAGAACTCCAAACCTACAGAAGCAAACATCAAAACTGCTGTAAAACATGGCCTTAATACCGGCCTTGTCCTTAGCGGCGTCTCATGGTCATTAGTAAAATCGACGGGTATGCTTGGTGAGGTTGCTAAAATTGCCGGAAGGACGTCTTCAGTTCTCGTACCTTTATCACTGATAGGTTTAGGGGCAATAGGAGTGAATGAACTGGTTAAAAATAGTCAGCAGGCTAAAACCGGAAAATAAACAGGCTACTTTTTTACCTCGATAAATTTACCATCTTTGTTAATGATATAAAAAGCAAATATTAAACTGCCAATCATCAGCAAAGAGCCTGTAAAAAACACAAATTTACCTATTACCTTGTCATAACGCAACAACCCAAGTTCCAAAAGAATATTGAACCAGTCATGGGAACCTACATCTCCGGTTATCAGCGGCAGTTCCCTGGTACTGGCATCTGAGATATAATAGGCCGCATCGATCAGGGTTTCACCAGCCCATAAACTGCAGACAGCAAAGCCGAAATAATCTTTCCTGAAGAAAAAAGAACCGGCAAGGATACAGGGAAAAATAAACTGGAACAGGTTGCCGCCAACAATAGTCAGCAAACCGCCAAAAATTATGCCGAAAAACAGGTGGCCGAATTCATGGATAGGCAAATCAATATTATGGATAAAAGCATCTATAGTTTCTAATCTTCCGGTTACTACCGAAAAAGTAAACCAGGTAAGGTATATTAAAAAAGCTAATTTAATATAGGCAGTTGTTTTTTTATCTTCTGCTGAATTGCTTTCTTCAAGCTCCAATGTTTTATACCGGGATAGAAAATTTAAAGGTACTACCTTTTCCAGGCTCCGATTCAACCCAGATTCTGCCGGAATGGCGCTCAATAATTTTTTTACAGATAGCCAGTCCCAGCCCATCACCGGGATAGGTTTCCCTTGTATGTAACCTCTGGAATATACTGAAGATCCGCTCGAAGTAATCTTCTTTGATACCAATACCATTATCACTAACAGAAAAAATATATTCATTTTCTGTTTTCTGAGCAGATATTTTTATAACAGGAACTTCATCCCTCCTGTATTTTATTGCATTACTCAGCAGGTTCTGAAACAGGCGCACCATCTGGTTTTCATCTGAATTTACGACTGGCAGGCGGTCAACATTTATTTTTGCCGCATTATCCTCAATCGGGAGCATAAGATTTTCTTTAACATTTTCGATAACTTTATTGATATCAGTAGGCAGGTATTTATAATCCCTGGTACTTATCCGTGAGTAATCGAGCAGGCCGTGCAGCATGGACTGCATTCTTTTAATACCGTCAACGCTGAAATGAATATATTCATTGGCATCTTCATCAAGCTTATCTTTATATTTTTTTTCCAGGAGCTGGACAAAACAGCCGACCATCCGTAAAGGCTCCTGCAGATCATGTGAGGCAACATAAGCAAATTGCTGTAACTCTTCATTGGAACGCTTTAATTCCACTTTCTGCCGGGCAATTTCTTCTTCGGCTAATTTTCGCATTGTGATATTGCGTGAAACAAATAATAAATGAGTGCAGCGTGCATCTTCATCAAAAATAGGGGTAAGGGTTGTTTCAGAATAAAAGCGGCCAATCCCCGGTTCTTCCAGTGCTTCCTCATAGGTAATAGGAACGGTGCCCCTGGCAGCTTCGCTATATTTAATATTGATTAGTTCTGCAATAGATTTATCGATTTTAAAAATATTTGTAGTAACATCTTCAATGGTTTTGCCGACAAGAGACTCTTCGGTAGCATCAATTTTATAGGACCTTAATACATCCATATAGGATTTATTGGCCGAGACAAAACGAAATATAAATTCAGAACCGGCTGGCTCAACACTAATCAGCAGCATCATGTCAGAGGTACTGTTGTAAATCAGGGAAAGCTGTTTTTCACTGCGGCGCAGTTTTTCTTCTGCTTTATCAATCTGAATGACAGATTCCTGGATATATAAATATTCATTTTCAATGGTTTGTACCAGCTTAATACTAATATTAATATCTGATGTAAAATCAGGTATAAAAGTAAAAAGCGCCTGCTTTTGAGCTATCAGAAAAAGCCTGGTGATATTTGACTGTAAGTTCCTGTTTTGTAAATCAGGAAATATTATAAATTTAACCTGGTCCAGGTATGTAATAGTTTTCTCGAAGGCTTTCCTGTTCTCAAGATCATCCAGCAAAGTTTCAAAAGCTTTTTTACAGATCTCTAAAAGTTCCGGCCTGGAAAAGTTGATTTTGTCCTTAAGCAGGGATAACTCAAGTAACTCGTTGTAATGTGCTTCGGATAGTTTGTTAATATATGAATTTTTTAAAAAGGTAGAATAATCACTGAGAATTTTTTCGGTTTTTAAATCAACCATTTTAATGCGTTTCCTCTTATTAAGAAAAATTTTAGCAGCACAGGAAGCTTAATAAAAGTGCCCCCGGCAGGAATCGAACCCACGACGCAGACCTTAGGACGGTCTCGCTCTATCCACTGAGCTACGAAGGCAAAAGTAATCTAAATTATAGCTTATCACATATTAATTGACAATTCTCAGATATTTATTCTTTTTATCTTAGCTTGTCTAAACCGAAGAACAGCCGAAACTGTTCCCTACGACTGGATACCCGGACATTTTGGGCAACCCGGTGGGTAGCCTCTAAAATTATTATTTTATTTATTCAATCCTGAGAATCCTGGTTCAGACGTTCTTCCTCCAGAAAATTATTAAAACTGGTTGCTGACCTGATTAAGAAGTCAGGAATCTGCGAAAGTTCATATTTGCTTAACCAGTACTGTTCGCAGATCAGGCTGACCCGGTTCTGCTTTTCATCTGACATGATCTCGGAGATCGAGGTTACTTCATGTTTCAGGCTTCCCTTAAAAACAAGCAGTTTATTTATCTCAGGCTTTATTTTGGCAATAAATTTTTCCTCCTTATATAGGATCAGGTTACCGCCATACATATCAGGTATTTCGACATAAAGGACACTTACTCTTTCAGGAACTGAGATAGGCAGGTAATAGGTTCTTAAACTGTAATCCAGATGTTTATCCACTTTGGAATTAAGCATAAGGACAAGAGGATTTAAATAATAGGCATTAATATCGTCGGAAACTATTCTGTCGATATATTCCTTAAATACAGGAAATTTTTCAATTACTTTATCAATGGTATTGCTTTTAAATATAACTGAAAAACCAAGGGTGGTGCTGAAGTTATAATTCAGGTGGTTTTTCGCCAGATATTTGGATCCAAGTATTTCTGTTTTTAACTGATCAATATATTCCTGAGAAAAAGCATTACTTTCTTCCTGAAAATATTTTTTCTGCCAGAATTTTTTTATTGAAAAAGCCATTAACATTAATCCCCGGCTTTGTATTATATAATAGAAATACTTATTTTAATATAATGAATATAATATCTTTCTTATATCCTTAAAATTTTTAAAATCCTCAAAATCCTGATTCAGACAATTTTTTTTGATGTAAAATATCTGGTATGAGAACTTTACTAATAACTATAATTATTATTTGGATAAATATTTCTTCCGGGAGCAAATCCTTTGCTTTTACCTGGAATCCTAAAGTTGCAGAAGCAGAGAAAAACTATAAAGCAGGGGATTTTGCAAAAGCTTTTGAAAATTATAAGCAGGCCCAAATTGAAGATCCTGATAATGAAAAACTTAAATATAATATGGGTGAAACTACTTATAAACTCGGTAAATATGATGAAGCTTCCAAAATTTTTAAAAACCTAGCAGAATCTACAAAAAATAAGGAGCTAAAAGAAAAAAATATCTATAACCTGGGTAATTCTTATTATAAACTGGGAAAACTGGAAGAAGCCGAAAAATCATATGTAGATGCCCTAAAACTAGACAGCAATGATCTACAGGCCAAAAAAAACCTTGAAAAGGTCCGTGAAGAACTAAAAAAACGAAAAGAAGATGAAAAGAACCGGAAAGAGCAAAATAAAAGTAAAAAGCAGGATAAAAATAAAAAAGAGCAGGATAAACCTGATAATAAGAATAAAGATGATAAAAAAAATGAACAGAACAAACCGGATAATAGCGGCAAGGATTCAAATAATCAGCCTAAGCCTGATAACCAAAATAATGAAGCTGATAAACAGGCCAATAAGGCCAAAAACGGAACATCTAAGGAAGAAGCTGAAAAATGGCTCAACAATGTAAATGATAACAGCAAGGAAATTACCCGGAAACAGGTTCTGAAAAAGTCAGCGCAGCAGGGTTACAGGTCAGGTAAAGACTGGTAATTTTTTATCAGAAAAGTTAAAACTTTTCTGATAAAAAATTTGAAATTAATGTTAAAGCTCTCTTGACAGATAAGTCTATAGACTTATACTTGAAAAGTAATTCTATAGACTTTTATTCTTTACTGATTATCTAATTTTATTAATAAAAAAATGCAAAAAATAATAGCACTTATCGTACTAATTCTTGTTTTAAAAATAACTCCGGCATTTGCCGAAGAAGGATTCCCATTAACCTTAGAACCTGAAATAAAACCAAAAAACTTTGCTTTCCAGATATTTTATTTAAATAGTTACACTAATGATAATAAAGTTGCCGGCCATGAATTCGGGGCAAAAGCAAAAGCCTACTTTTTAAAAAATGGAATGGGCCCCGCCGCGGAAGTAATGTTCCAGCATTTATTAGGTACTAACCCTGCTATTATTTCACAGGTTATCTCACCGGGCGACACTGCCCATATGCATGATGCCAGCGCCCTGATCGGTTACCGGTTCCCGCTTCTGCAACAATTAGGAATAACCCCTTTTATCAAAGGCAGGGGAATTGTCACCCGCGGCAGGGGAGGGGACAATTTATACGGCCCTGAATTTGGTGCCGATCTTGAATGGATCATTTATCCGGAATCTACTCATTTAAATATCAGGTACGGTTTAATGCTGCCTCTGTTTCATAATTATACCGGTGCACCTGATAAAGTCAGCCATACAAAATTTTTGCTGAACCAGGTTGAGCTTAATCTTAGTTACCGTTTCCTTGATAACTGGGATGTCATCGCCGGTTATCAATTCAGGCAGTTTCCTAAATATCTTGGCAACAGTAACTTAGTTACTTCAGATTTATTAGCCTGGCATGGCCTTAAACTTGGAATAGCTTTTGTGTTTTAAAAAAAAATCTCCGCTAAGGAGATTTTTTTAAGATTTTTTATTTTTTATAATGCCTTTTTGGGCCTGAAAATACTAAATAAACCAAAAAATACAAGCGAAACAGATACAGAAAGTAATATACCCCTGACCAGAGGTGACCCCATAAATCCTTCTCCATTTTCAGGAACAAGTACGTCTGTAATTTTATCAATTACCCTGTCAATCGGCTCTTCAACCGCTGAATAGATAGTTCCTAATGTTTCACCAGCTATTTTAACAGTATCATCAACAGCTTTAACTGCTTCATTTACAGCTTTAACCGTTTCACTGGCAACCTCCAGGGTATGGGTTATTCCTTCACTGGCATTATTAACCAGGTTGGTAATGCCATTTTCAGGGTTTGTTACTGCCTGAAAAATTTCACCTGCGGCTTTAGCGGTTTCGGCTGCTGATTTTACAGTTTCTTTGATAGCTCTCACTGATTCACTGGCTGATTCCATTGTATGATTAAGGCTCTGGCTGGCTTCAGTCATAAAGTCACCACTTTTTTCAATATTTTGCTCTGTATAAACAGAAGAATTATTCATTTTGTCAGACATATATCCTTAACTCCTTAACTTAACATTAATACATATATCTTATTATAACTTAATATTAAATTTACTGCCTTTAATCTTTGTTATAAAGCCATCTTCGCTAATTTAGTGATTAATATAATTAAAGAAATCCTGGTTAATACCGGATTATCAGAGAGTATTTTACAGCCCGGGTAAACTCAAACCGGAAAATTTTTCTGATATATTTTTAGAAAAAGTATATTTCTGTAAACTAAATCACAAAAATAATTAAATATTGTCTTAAGTTCATGATAATATTAACTTAGTTACCCTGAAACTTTTATGGAATACTCAAACAAAAAATGGCAGAATTAAGGACTATAGAAAAACCCTTAGATATTGGGGTACTTTCTGTCACCGGATCAATTTTATCACTACCCGATGAGTATATTATCATACCTCATCTGCTTTATACTTCCCGAAAATTTGATGACTATGTCCTGACGGTGATTGGGCCCAACGGAATATTCCTGTTATCGTACCAGCTTTTTGTAAATGCCAAAACAGAGTATAACGGTATCGAAGATTATATTATTTACCTCAGGGAATATGCCGTAAAACTAAACGAATATTTTACGATCAGAAACATTTTTTTAAATGTCGAACCAAAATTAATCATTGTAGTGGATCAGTCTTATCCTGATGTGGGTGGCGAGCCTGATGATTTACTGATTGTCTCAGTTAATAATCTCAAAAAACTAATTACCTCAACCATAATTGATAAACCATTATCAAGAGGCAAAATTCAGGAATTAACCTATGCAGTCAGGGCAAGCGGCCAGTTTAAAAGAATTAACCAGTACCAGCTTCTGATGGAACTTGAATACTCCGGTTCAGTCATTACTTATCTTGCCTATGACACTGTACTTGACCGGTCTGTTGCTATTAAGGAAATTAAAAATTATACAAACCCGACTGAAATCGAAGATCTGGAAAATAATGAATATATTCGTGAAGCAAAACTGACAATGCAGCTTCAGCATAAAAATATTATAAGCATTGACCAGATAATTCCCCGGGATGATTCTTTATACATTGTCCAGGAATGGAACGAAAGGGCCTGTACACTCAGAGAATTAATTTCATCCTCCAAATCAATTATGGATCCTGAAATTGCCAAAAGTATTATTATTCAGTTATGCAGTGCCCTTGAACATTCACACAGCCACGGCGTTGTCCACAGAAATGTCAGGCCGGAGAATATTATTATTTCAGAGGATTATGTCGTAAAGCTAACTAACTTTGACCTGGCAAAAAAGTTAGATACCTCAACCCGCTCAACTTTTGATCTTAAACAGATGATAAAAGAAAATCCTTATGCAGCACCTGAATTCAGGTTAGGAAGCGAGGGCCACCATAATATTGATCAGCGGGTTGATATTTATTCAACCGGGGTAATTCTGTATGAACTGCTTACCAACCGCCTGCCCACCCATTTGGATGAAAGGTACTGGGAGCCTCCGAGCCTGTATAATCTCCAGGTCAGTAAAGAAATGGATAAAATTACCCTCAAAGCGATCCGTTTTGACCCGCACCAGAGATATGGCACCATTGAATCACTAAAAAACAGGCTGTCCAGCCTGGGAAAACCAAAAGACGAACTTAACTCCGAGCAACGCTATACTGACAGGCAGATATTTAAAAGGACCAGGAACAGCATTATTTACCAGGCAAATGATAATAAGCTGTCCAGAAAAGTTGCCCTCAAAAAAGTCCTGCTTGATACCTTTCTCTCAACAGAACAGCGTAAACAGAAATTAGACAAATTGCTTGCCGAAGCATGTATTGTCAGCAGCCTGATTCATCCTAACATTGTTTCCGTATTCGATTATTTTATCGAGGACGGGGACGGCTATATTGTAATGGAATGGCTGGAAGGCAAGACACTGCGGGAAATGCAGAATGAATCAGGTTTAATTGATTTTGAAAACGTTATGGATATCGGGATCCAGATAGCAGAGGCCCTGAATTATGCCCATCACCATAATATAATGCATAAGGATATAAAACCCGAAAACATTATGATAAACCGGGGAAAAATAACTATTCTGGATTTTGGCCTGGCAATCTTTCTCGAACGGGATCATGAAGATTCCTACAGGTCGTACGGTACGGCAATGTATATGGCTCCTGAACAATTGAATAATGATTATGTTCTTGACCAGAGAGTGGATATTTTTGCTCTTGGCGTCCTTTTATATGAATTACTGACAATCAGGTATCCTTATGACCCAAGTGTGATTATGAGTAAATATGCCGGTGAAAATATTATTTCGCCGCTTGCTCCCAGTGAAATTAATTTTACCTGCCCAAATACACTTGACCTGTGCCTGATAAAAGCCTTGAAAATTAATCCTGATGAAAGGTACCAGAGGATTAATGACTTTATTAGTGATCTAAAAAATATTTATTCTAAAACTGAAAGGGAACCTGATAATAAAAATATCTGGAAATGGATTGAAGCAATTTTAAAGCCTGGTATCCTGATCCTTTTATTTATTATTGCCCTTTTGCTATACAGCACCGGTAAGCTCTTACAAAAAGATAAACAGGAACTTCCTGATGTAAAGATCAGTGTCCCTGCAATTCCTGCGGAAAATAATGAAATAAATTCACCAATCAGCCAAAAACCACTTCTTGCCGAAAAGCCGGATCCAACCGCAGAACCTACAGTATTACCCACTGCTGAACCCGATATTACTGCTGCTAATGGTACCTGGAAACCAGGCTTCGTAACCGCAAAAAGAGTTACGGTCCAGGCAGACATAAAAATAAATGAAGATGCAAATTCAACAACTGTTTACGTGGTTATTAATAACCATTCGGATGATGAGCTTGAATTGTTAAACAGGACAGATAATCCTGACCTGCTAAATATTAAGGATGATCTCGGCAATGATTATACTGACAAGGTTGATATCCGCTCGGTATCCAGCGAGTTAATCAGGATATATCCAAACTCTGTAGCAAAGGGTTCATTAATAATGAATACCTTAATCAGCCCGCAGGCAAAAAACCTGGTGGTTTCATTATCGGAATATGAAGGTAAAAAAAGAAATTTTGTTATCACCCTGGATAAGGAATAGGATTTTAGTTAACTGGAATAATTTCCCAGGCCTTTATATTTTCATCATGATTCAGTGCTTTTACCTGTACAGGGGAAAGCTCCTGTTCATCCAATATGTAAATCCAGCAGACATCCCTGTTTTTATCAAGCTCCCTGTAAATATCACTATAGTTAATCAGTTCCAGAGCATTACATAATTTATATTCATCAAAAATATAAATCCTTAATTTCATCTGGTTAAAAATTATCTTTCATTTTCCTTAAAGCAGCAAAAGCTTCCACACCATCTTCTTCAGACATATTAAAAATTTCTTTGCGAAACTTTGAATTCATCACCATTAAAAAAGGATTATAGATTAATTCTTTTTCCAGGGTTGTTGGCAGGGTCATTTGATTATTTTGCCTCTTTAAAGAAATTTCATTATAATAATCCTGAAAATAATGCTTATTTAGGGAAAGGGCAAATTTAAGATTGGCCAGGGTATACTCATGGCCGCAATAAACCGGGCTCTTTAATGTAAGAAAGTTAACCAGCTTTTCAAAGGAGTTAAACATCTGTTTTGGGGTACCTTCAAATAACCTGCCGCACCCTGAAGCAAAAAGGGTATCCCCGACAAAAGCGGCACCATTGTTGTAATAACAGATATGGCCGAGGGTATGGCCCGGTATTTCGATTACTGAAAATTTAATATTACCTATATTTACACTATCGCCTTCATTTAACCCGTTAGTCTGGCAGGCAATTCTTTTATGTTCAAAATCATAACCTGAACCGTAAAATTTGAGATCCGGATATTTTTTAGCAATGTCCTCGTTTCCTCCCACATGATCCTGGTGATGATGGGTATTTAATAAGGCAACCAGCTTTAAATTATTTTCATTAATATAATTAAAAAAAGGTTCAGTATCATAAATATCAACCCCTGCACATTCATTTGTTTCAGGGCAGCTGATAATCCAGTTATAGTTGTCTGTTAAGGCAGGATATTGAAAAACATTCATTTGCAGCGCTCTCCTTTCCGAAAATTATAAAGATCATTATATACAAAAAGATAGTGAAAATCCTTTTATTTTTTATTTAAAAATTTCTTGTCAACAATGTTGACATAAATAAATCTCTTATGGTACATTATTTAATAATCAAAATTTAGATATGAAAAAGGCAAATTATATGAAAAAAAGATTCGTGAAAAATTCCCTGGTGATCCTGGCTTCTATGTTTGCTTTTTCCTGTACGGCACAATCAATAACTAATAACCAGGTACCATTAAAAAGTAAAAGTATGAAAATTTTATATAGTTTCCCTTTTTTTAATGAGAATAACTTTGAGAATACAAAGACCTTTATTTATGAAGATAATTCAATCAAGATATTCAAACAAACAAGCGGTAGTGTCAGAGAGTCGAGACATATGTGGTCCTTTGACGGCAGTAAAATAATTGCCTATAGGGCAGATGAGAAATTTTATTATGACAGTATAGCTAACTACGGTACTGCTCTTAGTATGGTAATTTATGATACTGCCGGAAATGAAACCGATATAATCGGGGAACCTCATCATGATGATAATATAGATTTCTATGATAAGTCCGGAAATGTAATAGTACCAAAACCTGGTGAAAAACCAGTAAAGACTAATCCTCAAAACGATTTTGCATTGTTCCATAATTCCAATAACATTTTATATGGTGTTAATAATCCTGTAGCAAATAATCCTTATTTAGAATTAAGTGCTAATATTTACGATCCTCTTGCTAAAACTTCAAAAAAAATAATTGGCTCAGAATCTTTCAAAAGCAGCCGGTATTGGCCTGAACTTTCATTGGATGACAACCTTGTATTTATTACTGACAACAATAAAGTTAATGATAGTTCTGAACCAAGGGATTTAATTTATACACTTAATATTATTTCCGGTGAAAAAAAACTTATAAGCGATTTTGATGGACCATCATACAGGATAAAGTGGCATAAGCTGGATAAGACAAAGTTTGCAGTTTTAATTGGTGATGGTGATATCTATCTTATTGATATTAATACTAATATAAAAACCTTAATTAATTCCAAAGAGAAAAGAAAAGCCTATGAAATTGAATTTTCTCCTGACAGTAATGAAATTCTAATAAATTTAACTGATGGAAAAATTATTTTAAACCTTGATACAAAGGAAGAAACCAAACTTCCCGGAAATTATACCTGGGCATGTGACAGCAATACTTTTTTAGTTAATGAAAAAGATGGAATCTATAAAACTGACCGAAAAATGAGTAAAAAGGAGTTAATTATTAGATCTGAGTCTGAATTTCCTATAAGTATTTCTGATATAAATTGTTCCGGAAATAAATAGTCTATACGAAGGAACAGTCACGACTGTGCCCTACGATTGTTCCCTACTGTATACCGGGCGTTTCGGGCGACCCACCGGGTAGCCCCTACAAGAATATTTTATTTTTTAATCTGTGAATATCTGTGTTATCTGTGGTTTCAAATTTTTTTCTTTTATTAATCCTGAGACGCATGCAATGGAGACGCATATGTATTAGGGTTGACAAATGGGTCAACCCCATATACATCAACTTAAGGTCTATAACGATGTCTTACCGGGCATTGACCCGGTATCCATTATCAAAAACAATTTCAAAAAAACTTTAATTCGGTACTCCGAATCAGGGACCCGGTACACCGGGAGTTAGTTTTTCGAAATAAATTTATTTCATTTTTAGCGTTTTCTGGTTCTAGATTGACAATGCTTTTCTCTTAGCTTGATGCGCATGTGGTTGACACATGGGTCAACCCCTACAGAACATATTACATTTATTTTTTAATTCGTGAACATTTGTGACATTCGTGTCTGGATCTTTTCAGGAGAGAGCTAAAACGACCTTAAAATCTCAGCAAAATCAGGTTTTATATTTACTTCCGGCAAAAATTTACCATCCTGAATATGGCTGTAAACCCAGACTGGCAGCACCGAAAATATTATTTCAGCTCCCGGGGTTAAATCCTGTATTTGTTTTTCATAGTCGTTCCAGACCGGCATTAATACTTTTCGGTTGCCCTGTTTTTCTAATACACCCTCCAATCGCACTATTTCAGGAAGGCATGTCTGAAACTGGGTGTTTGGTCCAAATTTCATCAGGGAAAAGCCCTGGGTCCGGCATTTGGCAGGCCTGGCCTCATAGACGCTGCAGGAACCTTCCCTCAGGAAAACACAGGATGTTCCTTTAAAGGCAGGTAGAGCTTCAAATAACTCATCAAGCTGAAACTGATCATTATTACTGTTGAGAGCAAAATGTGCCCTTTTTAATTGTGCTCCATGGGTTGAAAAGATTTTAGCGGTAACCCCAATCAGCTCCTGCTGATACTCCCCGGAGGTATTAAGGATAAATTTGTAAAGCATTTCCCATTCTAACCCTGTTGCAGTAGGAATGTTTGAATGCTGGCAGCACAAAAAGCACCTGTTTTTACAGCTTATATGCGGGTAAAAAGTTTTTACGCTGTCATTTAATTTATCAATAATTTCATATACTTCAGGCAGTGACCTGGCTTTACTGATTTCCTGCGGACTGTTTTTGATTAAGTCCAGTTTTTCCTGCAGTAGTTTCTGTTTATCCAAAACTAAAGGACTATTTCCGGGCTTGGATTAAGTTCATCCATAATACGGCCATCCCTGATATGGGTAATGAGCCATACAGGCATGGATGCTACCAGGGTACCGGGAGGATTAAGGATACTAATAACCTTTTCATATACGTTCCATAAAGGAAGGGTCAGGTTCCTGCTTCCCTCCTGGTTATCTATATATGCTTCCCATTCATTAACCTGGGGCAGGCAGGTATGGACCCTGATTTTTTCACCAATCTGGACAAGATAATTACCATGGGAGCGGCACTTTGCCGGCCTGACCGGGTATATTCCGCAGCGGTCGATGACCAGGAAAGGACAGGCAGAATCTGAAAGTGCCTTTGAGAGTGTTTTATATGCCTGCTCAACTTCCTGCTGGGATTGTAATTTACCGCTGACAAGATCCTGCTGCAGTAAAAGGGCATCCCTGTATTCCTGGACATACCACCGGGCCCTGCGGATTATTTCATCCTGAATAACTTTTGGTAAATCATTTAAATAATAAAGGATATATTCCCATTCCGCGGCTGTTATGAATGGAGGGTGAAGACCTTTACAACAGTCTCCGCAGCCAACTTTACAAACAATATGGTTATATGAATTCTTTATCTCGCCTGAAATAAAATCTATTATATCGTATACGTCTTCAACACAATTTACCTCTCTTAGAGCCTGGTAGGACTGGGCTATATTTGATGCTAAACCTTCTAAATTAGAATCCATTAAATTTCACCTGTTAGAAAACTATAAAATGATAATTATAAAATAAAAATACTATTACCTTATATTTTACAGGATTAAGTGTAAAAGGCTTTGTATTAAATTAAGGGTTTATTTTTATATTATAATAAATAATAGTGAATTTGTTAATATTACAGGGAATTATAATCAAAATTTCAAAACTCTGCTATCCCTTAATTTATTTTAATCCTGCAGGTTTCTGGTATAAATAATTTATAGTCCCGGTTTTTGTTGAACTGGACATATTTTTATTCTTTATAAAAATTCTCCGGTACCTGGATATATCTTGGCAGGGCAATATTTTCAGTTAATTGGTAATTTGATATTTTGCCATCTGTATGAACCAGAATAAATTCTTTAGTCTGTGTGTCCCATTTAATTACAAGGATTTTTTTACGACTTTTATAATATGCCGTATCAAAATAATACCTGGCATACAAATTTGTTGAATTAGCAAACTGGAGCGCCCTGTTTAAATATTCAAACTCGGTTTCAGGGCCGTTGGGGGAAAATGAATTTTTAAAATCATGAAAGTTGCCAGTTAAATTACTTTTGGGGTCTGAACTGTCAGCAGACGCCCATTTGCCATTTGGCCTGATTTCTTTATACAGGCTGATCAGAGCAAACTCTTCATTATCAAGGGTAATCCCGGCAGTTTTAAGCTGATTGATAAAATTTGTATTAGGGTTTTTGGAAACTACACCATTAATAAGCGGCTGCTCCACCTTTCCCGGGTCAGGGGCAATAGGGCTTAAGCCAGTACAATTTACTGTAATCAGAGACATAAAAAGTAATATTCTGCTCTTCATAGCCTAATGAATTTTATCTGAGGTTTACTGCTCTTGGAAGTTTTGCAAGCTGCTCTGAAGTTAAAAGTGATTTTATTGCCAGGAAGTTATCCAGTGCTTCTATTCTTAATTTAGCTTCAATTGCCAGCCTTTCCCGTAATAATTTTCTAATTTCATCAGGATCAGAAGTCGGTGAGACAAGATACTTTTCTATATCAAGCTGCTTCAGGTCCATTTCGGCTTTTAATTTAACAGATAACTTTTGAAAATCAGTTCTTAATAAACGGATTCTTTCCCGTTGTGAAGGAGTTAAATTAAGCATGTTCCAGTTAATAATCATAGTACCGGAGGATTCTACCGGCGGACGCGGCAGTTTTCTTTCATCCTCGGCAAAACCGGGAGATAAATTAGTCAGAAGAAATACCATGCTTAAAAGCAGTAATTTAATTCCGTATCCATTACTTTTGTTCTTAGAAACAGGCCCCCATGCCAGGGATTTATAATTCTTTAAAAGCATTTATAAACCTATATCCTCGATCTCTAATGAATCGTCCCGTGAATTATCAGCCAGAACCTCAAATGAATCTGTTCTGTATGTTGATGAACCGGGTGAAAACAACAGGTCCTCTGATCTTACTGTTATAGCAGCTGTCTGAGTTTGTTCAGGCTGTTCGATTACGTTCCTGGACATCGTAACAAGCAGGCCGGCTATAATGATACCAGCAACCATTGAGGCTCTGTGGCCTGGTTTGCTGAAAAAAGGTAAAAATTTTATTATTTTCTTTTCTTTCTGATTAATGTCGTCCATAACTTTTCTGGAGAAATTAAACGGAACTGCAGGCTGTTGTAAAAATAAAACAGTTTCCCTGGAAATTTTGAAACTGGAATACTTACTCTTACATTTTGAACAGGTTTCTAAATGGCTTTCAATATCAGAAACGGCAATATTAGTAGCCTCATTATCAAGATAAGCGGATAAATCTTCAGAAGAAATGCAATTAATTCCTTCGTCTGCTTCATTATCGTCAGATAAGCCTTCAATCCTTGACATTAAGCCATCAAAGAAGTCAGGAGCAGCCTGATAAATTTCAGTATCGTCACTTAAATCTTTTTCAGAGGAATTATCAATAACTAAATTATCGATTTTGGCTGCTAAATTATCAAAGAAAACCTGTGAGGCCTGGTAATTATCAAGACCGGCTACAGTGCGGGAAAGGACATTTATATTATTTAACTGGTCCTGGCAAACTGAACAGGAAGCTATATGTTCTTTTATTTCAGAATGGCCTGGCTGATCATAAAAACCTGATAGTTCCTCAAAAGCAGGATGGGTTTCAGTTTCAATTTTTTCAAAAAGGGAATCAAAAAAGTTATCGGAAACTTTGGGTTCAGGTAAGTTGTTTATTGTTGAAACAAGAGTTTTATATGAATTAAATAAGTTGCTGCATTTTTGGCATTGGCTGATATGCTCTTTAATGAGCAAACTTTCCTGCTCACTAAGAACGTTGTCTATATAACTATTAATAACTATATTATCAGGACACATCAGCCTTCACTTCTTTAAAATAATCCGATAATTCCAAAATCAGCTTTTCTCTCGCTCTGGCGATTCTCGACTTAACGGTACCCAACGATAAATTCATAACTTCGGCTATTTCTTCATAAGATAAATTTTGTACATCTCTCATTACAATCACCAGCCTGTGCTGCTCGGGTAAAGCCTTAATCTTCTCATCAACATAATTCTTCCATTCTGCATTTAATATTAACTCCTCAGGTAATAACCTTGAGTCTACTAAATCCCTGGTAGCATGTTGTTCATCATCATTTTCGGGTTCGTCCAGTGACACTTCCACCCTATGACCATGTTTTCGCATTTTGTCATAATAGGTATTAACGGCAATCCGGTGCAGCCATGTTTTAAAAGATGCAAAATTTTTCATCTTTCCAATAGACTGGTACACTTTTACCCAAACGTCCTGAGCTATATCTTCCAAATCCATCCATTCCGGTATTAACCTGTACAAAAGATTAAAAACCATCTGCTGGTTAGCTCTGACCAATTGAGCAAAAGCTGCTTTATCGCCCTGCTGACACTTACGGATTAGTTCCTGTTCAGCATCATACTCCATATTAAGCTTCAAACTGCTCTACCTATATTTACAAAGACGTATCTCACTATTAAAAAGTTCCATTAAGTTATGTAAATTTCACACAAATAATTCATAATTTAGAATACTAACATATCATCTCTGCTATTAGGTTAATGCGAATAGGTTAATTATTACTTCTTAACTGATATAAAAAACTAATATATTAATATTTTATCCAAAAAATGGCAGTATTAAAATCAGGGGTTGTCCCGGGGCTGTGCAAAAAGTCAGTTTTCAACCAAAAAACAACCATCAAACCCAATAATCTCGTAGGGCCGTTGTACAGACGTTAATTCGGTACTCCGAATCAGGGGCCCCCCGGGGAATCATATATAACGTCTCTACGGCCTCTTTTTACACAGCCCCCTGCGATATTCAGACGGCTTTATTAATAATCTCCTGGGTAATATTTTTATATTTCTTTAAAAGTTCAGCAACACTGTTTCCATTACTTCCGTCAGCATACATATTAATTACCGGCTCGGTTGGATCAGGAAGAATCAAAACCCAGCCGTCATTTTCATGGATTTTTATGCCATCCAGCAAATCAACTTTTAAATCCCTGGTCCTTTCAACAAGCGTTCTGATAACGGCTCCTTTTTGTTCAGTCATACAGGCAATTTTTTCTGTCCGGTAATTAATCGGTGGTATATCAGCAATTAACTGGGACAGGGTAACGTTTTTCTTGGTAATCAGGCTGGCTAATTTTGCTGTGGAAAACATTGCATCAAAACCGCAGTGAAAGTAAGGGAAAATAAATTTACCATTATTTCTTCCGGCGAAAATGGCATTTTTGGTGGTAGCCACTTCCATCAATGCCTGGTTACTGGCTTTAGTCATAATTGTTTTACCGCCAAAGGGGGCAACGATCTGATCGATGACATTAGGATAATTTACAGGTACAACAACATTTTGGCCCGGGTTTTCCTCAATAATCAGCCTGGTCATCAGGGCCAGTAATTTATTATTACCGACAAGCTGGCCCTCATTATCGACAAGTATCAATCTTTCGCCATCACTGTCGACAATTGCGCCAAAATCAGCATTTAGGGCAACTACTACTTCAGAGAGCTGTTTGGTTAATTTTGAACGGTCGATCTGGGGCCGGCTCATTATATGGGCATTTAAAACAACAGTATCAATACCAAGTTTACCAAGCAAAGTCGGCAGGACCACTGTGTTAATCCTGTAAGCATAATCGATAACAACTTTCAGTGGCTTTTCAATTTTTGCCCCTTGAAACTGGTCCATAAAACCTTCGATATATTTTTCCCTGATTCTTGCCGGGTAATTAATTTCACCTATTTCTTCAATCATCGCCCTTCGAAAATCTTCCTTGTAATAGGTTGATTCAATTTTCTTTTCCTGGCTGGGGGCAATATTCAGGCCAGAGGAATCCAGGAACTCAATAGAGACTTTTTCAGGATCTTCCGAATCGGACCTGATATGAACCCCGCCTGCAACACCAAGTGAGGGGATCCTGTACCTGGTAATAGGGATAGCTGTTTCTTCGAGGTTCCTGATATCAACACCTACTGATAAAATACCGGCAAACAGGCCTCTGCTTACCAACCGGGCTGCCGGGCTGGGATCCCTGCTGATAACTACACTTTTGCCAATGCCTATTGTAGCACCGTAGGCTGCGCCAACAGTTACGGTAAGCTCAGGAGAAATGTCAAGATTAATATAACCCTGGACACCACCTTCACCGAATAAACTTTTCTGGGCACCCGTACCCCAGACTAAGCTGTCACGTAATATTGAACCTGATTCTATATTTTTGGCAGGCCAAACCCTTACACCTGGTTTAATTACTGCTTTCTGGCCTATATTACAGTCTTCGCCAATTACAGCCCCTTCAAGGATCTGGGTTTCCAGTTTTACGGTGGTATTTTTGGCGATAATACAGCCGCTCAGGGAAACCCTTTTATCAATATAAATACCGTTCCATAAAACCGGCCTTTTTAAAACAGCCTCTTCCGAAACAATGACATTGTCACCGATGACAGTATTAGAGGAAATTAAAGAGTTTTTACCGATATAACAATTATTACCAATAACAATAGGGGGCTCTAACCTTGCACTTGGTTCAATTACAACGCTTTCTCCGGTCCAGATTCCCGGCTGCTTTTGTTCATAGGGAACTTTAATTTTTACGCGGTTATTTATAACATCATAATTGGCCATCCGGTAGGTTTCGAGATTACCGACATCACACCAGTATCCTTCAGCAACATAACCATACATCGGGTCCCCGTTTTTCAGGAGAGTAGGGAACAGGTCCTTTGAGAAATCTTTTTCCATATTGGGGGGCAGGTACTTTAATACCTCGGGTTCAAGGATATAAATACCGGTATTGATAGTGTCGCTGAATACTTCACTGCTGGTCGGTTTTTCCAGGAAACGTTCAATTTTACCGTTTTGATCGACAATGACCACGCCAAATTCCAGGGGATCGGGAACTCTTGTTAAAACAATTGTAGCCATTGATCCTTTGTCTTTGTGGAATTTGATTGCTTTTTCAAGATTAAAATCCGTAAGGGCATCACCACTGATAACAATAAAAGTTTCGGTTAGCTTGGATTCAATATTTTTTACACAGCCGGCAGTACCTAAGGCGGCACCTTCTTCTATTGAATAGGAAATATTGGCGCCAATTTCAGAACCGTTTTTCAGATAATTTTCAATTACGGTTGGTAAATAATGTAAGGTAACAATAATATCCTTGATCCCGTAACTTTTCAGCAAATCAACTATATGACCGATAATCGGTTTGTTTACGATAGGAACCATGGGTTTGGGCAAAGAACATGTAAGTGGCCTTAATCTTGTACCGGAGCCGCCTGCCATTAATACTGCTTTCATAAAAAACCTTTCTAAAAATAACCTTTAAATACTTGTACGAAGATTAAATGTACAGATGTAATAGATTACATCTATACAAAATATTAATTATTATATAGGAAAATTAGTAGCAAGTCTTATGTTTTTCTAGATTTTTTATATTTATATTTTGACATTTTTATTTTATACTTACAAAGTGCAAAATATAGAAAATTTTAAATTAGATAAAAAGAATTAAAGATCATGATTAATATTGCTAATTCTTTTAAATTATTGCTTTAGGAGATAAATTAAATTGGAACAGGAATTTATAATTAAAAACTTAAAAAAAGATCAATTTGCTCCATTTAATGTCACAGAAGAAGAGTTAATTAGTTTTGCCCTTGACGAATCTTCTTTATTAGATGAAGAAACAATGATTAATGATATTCTGGCAAGGGACCTTGTTAAATCATTTTATAACAAACGTGAAAATTTCCGGCAGAATACCCGTTTGGGACATATCCTGGTAAAAGAATATAATATATCAAAAGAAGACCTGATGAAGGCCCTGTTTTATCATGAAGAAAACGGTGCCCCTCTGGGAGAAGCTTTTGTCAAATTAAATATCTGCACACAGGAGCAGATAGAAGAAGCTTTAAAAACTCAATCACTGATGAGAAGTTATATACGTTAATAAATAATCATGCCTGGCGGCTAAGGAGAAAATTTTATGGTCAGTTTTAGCTTAAGTGAGGAGCAAAGGCAATTACAACAGCTTGCCCGTGATTTTAGCAGAAATGAAATTGCCCCAAAATCAAGACATCATGATGAAACGGCTGAATATCCCTGGGAGATTTTAAAAAAAGCCTGGGAAGTGGGCCTGATGAATGTCCATATCCCAGAGGAATACGGCGGACTTGGCCTAAGTGTCCTTGATACCTGCCTGATCGCTGAAGAAACAGCATGGGGCTGTACCGGAATCGGAACTGCTATCGAAGCCAACGGCCTGTCCCAGGCTCCACTGATAGTGGCCGGTAATGATGAGCAGAAAAAACAGTTTCTTACCCCTATGACTGAAGAATTAATGATGGCCGCTTATTGCGTTACCGAGCCGGGAGCCGGTTCTGATGTTTCAGGTATAAGTACAAAAGCTGTAAAACACGGTGATGAGTACGTGATAAACGGTGAAAAAATGTGGATCACCAATGCCAGTGTTGCCAAATGGTACTTTGTTCTGGCCTATACAGATCCTGCAAAAAAGCATAAAGGGATGACCGCTTTTGTTGTACCTGCTGATACCCCCGGTATTGTAGTAGGCAAAAAAGAAATGAACATGGGGCAGAGATGTTCCGATACGAGAGGAATTAGTTTTACTGATGTAAAAGTACCGGCAAAATATATTCTGGGCCAGGAAGGTGACGGCTTTAAAATTGCCATGTCTGCCTTTGACCATACAAGGCCGGTTGTCTCCGCAGCAGCAGTTGGGCTGGCACGTGCCGCAATGGATCATGCCATCAGGTATGCCAAGGAAAGAACTACTTTTGGCGTGCCAATTGCCAAACACCAGGCAATTAGTTTTATGATTGCCGATATGGCCAAGGATATCGAAGCAGCCAGGCTGCTTGTGTGGCAGGCTGCCTCTATTATTGATGAAGGAAGAAGAAATACCAAAGAAGCCGCAATGTCAAAAGTTTTTGCTGCCGATACGGCAATGAAAGTTGCCACTGATGCTGTCCAGGTATTTGGCGGCTACGGATATTCTACCGAATATCCTGTTGAAAAATTAATGCGGGATGCCAAGATATTCCAGATTTATGAAGGGACAAGCCAGATTCAAAGGTTAATTATCGCCAAGGAAATATTTGACAGGTAAAAAAAAGAACGTCCAGTGGACGTTCTTTTTTTTAGACCACTCCAGCTTTATGTGGATGCGTCCTTTTTGCCGCTTCAGCCAGCAGTAATACTTTTTTAACCAGCTTTTCAATACCCTTATCAATAGCTCTGGGGCCTGGTCCAAGCATATAGGCGGGAGTTGAAACAACTTTATTTTCTAAATCAAGGACAATATCGTCAACCAGTGTACTTTCATGTTCAGCATTTAATTCATGAACCGCTTCATAAGTTTCTTTGTCGGTTCCGATAGTCAGTTTAAGTTTTTTGTGCCTTAATTCCTCTGAATTACCCAGTACTTTTGCGGCAATTACCGGTGAAATACAGATAAAGCCCAGCGGTTTTTCGGCTCTGTATATATCTAAAATTAATTTTTCGACCTCAGGGTTAACTACTAAACTAACACCCTCAGTAGCATAAGATGATAGATTAAGGGCGGCACCGTAGCCACCGGGAAAAATAACAGCATCCAGTGAAGCCGGGTCTACATCTTTGATATTTTTAATATTTCCACGGGAAATACGGGCTGATTCGACAAGGACATTCCTGTTTTCATTCATTTGCTCACCGTTTACATGGTTAGTAACCTTTTTTTGCAGAATATCGGGAGCCATACAGATAGTTTCTATACCGGGAAGATCCAAATGGAATAAAGTAAAAACAGCTTCCTGTATTTCTGTTCCATCCTGAAAACCACATCCTGAAAGAACAACACCAACTCTTAGCATAATTATTACCTCTTAATATAAATTAATATATCTATTCTAGCAAATTTATTGGTAGATACGGTAAAAAATGAGACGTTATGTATAAAGTAGAGACGTTATGTATAAAATAGAGACGTTATGTATAACGTCTCTACTTCTTCATTGCTTCCTGTAATAACCCTACAACCTGGCTGGGTGTATCGGCAACTTTAACGCCTACTTTGTTAAAGGCTTCTACTTTTCCTTCTGCAGTACCGCTTCCGCCTGAAATAATGGCACCGGCATGGCCCATTCTTTTCCCAGGAGGGGCTGTCCTGCCTGAAATAAAAGCGACTACAGGCTTAGTCATTGTTGAAATATATTCAGCAGCCAGTTCTTCATCATTACCGCCAATTTCACCCATCAATACCACAGCATCGGTATTTTTGTCATTTTCAAAGGCTTTTAAGACATCTATAAAATTTGTACCGATGATAGGGTCACCGCCGATTCCAACACAGGTGGACTGTCCCATTCCTGCTTTGGTAAGGCTGTAATCAACTTCATAGGTAAGGGTTCCGCTGCGGGAAACAACGCCGATTCTTCCGGGGGTATGAATATGTCCGGGAATAATACCGGCTTTACCTACACCTGGAGTAATTAAACCGGGGCAATTAGGGCCAATTAACCTTACGCCCTGTTTTTTGACATATTGATAGACGCTGAGCATATCCTGAACAGGTACACCTTCGCTGATGCAAATAATTAATTCAACTTTATTGGCGGCAGCTTCCAGAATTGCGTCAGCGGCCATTTTGGCAGGGACGAAAATGACAGAGCAATTTGCTCCTGTGGCTTCTTTTGCCTCTTTGACAGTATTAAAAACAGGAACGCCGTTTGCTTCGGTTCCGCCTTTACCGGGGGTAACTCCGCCGACAACATTGGTGCCGTATTCGATCATCTGTTTAGTATGAAAGGAGCCATCTCTTCCAGTAATACCCTGAACTATAACTTTTGTATTCTCATCTAAAAATATGCCCATAATTTCCCTCGTAAAGCTAATATAAAATTCCCCTAAAGGGGCCCCTGTAAGTTTTAAAATTAAAACTTATTAAAACATACAGGTACTTTACCAAAAGAGACTTTAATTGTCTATTTTATTTTATTCAGTAAATTAAATTAACTAGGAATTAAACGAATGGCACAAATGTTCCCGAATATTTTTTTAATTAATAATGAGTGTTAATTTGTTTAATTCGCGGCATTTGGAGTTTATCTTTTTTGCATTTAAATATTAATGCTATAATCTTTTAATAATGGTTTGCCGGGATCTTGTGAAACATATTCAGGCTTTAGGCCCGCCCAGAGGAAAATATTTTGAAAAAACATAATAAAACAAATTTAATTTCAAAAATAACCGCTTTGTTTATTATCAGCTTAAATATAAGCTGCCAGGATAAAGTGGCGGTTAACCCAGTTAATCCGGTTAATAATACCCAGGCTACACCTGTTAAAACAGCAAAACCTTCTGCAACCCCAAAACCAAAAGCTTCGGCTAGTGTGACTCCGGAGCAGCCTGATGATAATGAAATAATTGGCACCGATACCGAAACAGCTAAGTCAAATATTAACTGGAAGGAATATAATCCTGTCATTAAAGGCAAAAAATATACTTATGTTTATACCATAAAAGAAGGTACTGAAACTGTTCAGGCTGACATCCTCAGGGAAATCACCGAAGTTGATGATAAAATCTATAAATTCCGCCAGAGTATTCCGACATCTGATTCACAATTTAGATCAACAGAAATAACTATTCAGTTAAATAACGATTACAGCCCGCCAATTATTCCGCCTAATTCTGTTGGGGGAGCCAGCATAACCCCTCTTACTCAGGTTGAAATTTCAGAAAAACCGGAAAAAGTTAAGGTACCGCTTAAAGAATTTGATGCAATAAAAGTAACCTCCAAATCCGGAGAGACAATTACCACTAACTGGTATGGCAAAGATACAGGCCTTATTAAGGCGGTTCAGTCTACCAAAACAGGGACATATACCCTTGAATTAAAAGAATATAAGTAGGTGACGGGTAATGCTATTAAGTTAAGATATAGAACGCGGATGACACGGATTTGGCGGATTTACGCGGATAAATAATAAATAAAAAAAATATAATTTATTTAAAAAGATCCGTTTAGATCCGTTTCATCCTTTTAAATCCGTGTTCAAATCTTCTTTTATATTAGCCTGTGCGGAACATGGTAAGGATCTGGCCGTCACTCCGCCTGAGCTGCATACTGTTCCCATCAGATGAAACAATGCCTGTATAAGAAACAATTCCGGAATATGTTCTTCTAACCTGTAAAATTATATTTGAACCGTTAAGCTGTCCTAGAACCTGTCCCTCAAGCTGGCCCTGGTAAGAAGCCAGGCCCTGGATCTGGGCGCCGTTTTGAACCAACTGCATTTTTGCATCACCGGAGCCTGTTATTAACCATATCCCGGTAACATCAGGTCCAAAAGCATTGCAGCCTATATGGAAAATTAAAACAGAGATAAATATTATAAATTTAAGAGGATTAAATAAAGTTTTCATAAATCTATTTCACTAAGGTATTTATTACGCTTTTCACTCAAATAACTTCTTAAACCCTGGTTATTAAGATCTTTATAGCTATTTTTGACAGTATCCAGTTTTTGCAATAATTGATCAAAATTAAAAGGTTTACTTTGATAATATAACACATTATCTTTTAATATTTGTTTCATTTCCGGATAAAGTGGTATAGCACTCATAATAATTATAGGTAATCCGGAAGTTTCTTCGTTATCTTCCAGGCCTTTCAGTATTTCCCAGCCATTTATCTCAGGCATTACAATATCCAGAATAACAAGATCTGGTTGTTCCTGTTTAATTATTTCAATAGCTTTTAAACCGTCAGATACGGTAATTACATTATATCCCTGGCTAGTCAGGCTTAAGTCCAGAATATCGAGTAAATCCTGTTCATCATCTACGACAACGATTGTTTCACTATTCAAGTGATTTGGTTTACCTTTAAAAATTTGCTGAGAATAGTCTAATTCCTATTGTAGCAAAAAGTAAGAATTCACTTCAATAATTCTCAATAATTTGTAATTGCAATTGTAAGAAGAAAGTCAGCTTAAGCTCGGGCCCAGGTTCTGCCAGACAATATTATAATCTTTGTCCAGCTCGGTTGCTTTACGCTCGCCACTGTGGATTATAACAGTATTACCGTTCTCCAGCCGGTAAATCTGGCTGGGCAGGCCATAAAGTATACGCATACCTGTGGCTGGCTTACCGCTGAAATCCCAGATGATATTTTTTTCAGGTGTAACTTCAATAACCCTGTTAGCACCTGTATCAGCGACCAGGTAATTACCGTTATCTAATTTTTTAACCTGCTCCGGTTTTTTTAATCCTTCGAAAGACCATAGTTTTTCAAAGCCAGGCGTAATTTCCATAATACAATTTTTAGCCCGGTCAGCAATCACTATAGTATCCTCTTTGGTTTTTACAGCATATGATGGTTCTTCCAGTTCATTTTCAAAGCTCCAGATAATATTGTCACTGTTGTCCAGTTCCATTACTTTACCCTGGTCCGAAACAAGGATATTTCCATTATCCAGTTTTACTGCGCTCTGGGGATTGGTTAAATGGGTAGACCAGTTGGTAATTATTGAATTATCGCTTTTAGAAACTTCCACAATTCTTTTGTTGGCTGTATCAACAATTAAAATTGTCCCAAACTTAGTTTTTTCGGACCGGTAAGGCTGTACTATCTTTTCTTCTGCGGGTGAGCCAAAGCCGCCGAATTTCCATTTTACTTTTTTATTTTTATCAGATTCAACTACCTGCTTTCTGGTTTGATCAGTAATCAGAAAGGTTATTTCACCGGTTTCCTCAGTCACGGCAGATTCTTCATTTGTTTGCGTGGCAGCAGGTTCACCATTTGTTTTTGTCATACCAAAATTAGAGGTTTTCATTTTGGCCATCATATCTTCCCGTGACAAAGGCCCTACCTTTTTATCTGCGATCATTTTATCCTCAAGCTGTTTTAATTTTTCAGCATCAGTAAGCCCGACATCGGTTTTGTTTAAATCTTTCATTTTCTGGTCAAGATCAACTCCTTCCTGTTTGGCTATGGCAAATTTCAATTCGTCTTCTTCTGACTGTTTCTGCTCTGGAGGATGGCAGGTCAGGCAATCTCCCCCGTTTGGCGGCAGGGGCTTACCGCATTCCTGGCAGACAGCCTGAAAACTCTGCTTAGGTTTGACATCATCAGTTTGTAAAGCACCAGTTACCTGATCCCTGGTTATTTCGACCTCAAGATCATGTTCATTTACAAAAAATGTAATCTGCACTTTGGTTTCAGGTTGGTAAACAAGGTCGTTACGGGCCTTTGAGCAGGCTGTTGTCAGACGGTCACAGGCGGCTCCATATTCTTCCTCATTTATTTCTATTTTTGTCTTTTTGGCAAACTGTTCTACACAATATTCATAAATAAATTTTTCAACTTTTACTGAATTTAGTTTTTGGAAATCAGGGTCGGCTTTGCGCTGGGACTGTCCTCCGCCTCCACCTCCCCCACCCATTGAGGTCGGATCAAATTCCGGGGCCGCACTGCCATCCATAGTCATTTCTGCAGCGGGAGGTGCTTCACCGGAATTTGAGGCAGAAACATCTTCAACAGAAATAGTGTTAATTGTAACAATATCTTCTTCTTCAATACCCATAGCCATGCTAAATGTTTTGGCATCAATTACTTTTGCCTGGAGGAGGATATCCTTGATACTAAAGTTGGGAGGGAAAGTCTGTGAACCACGAATGGCAAGATTCATGGGCTTTTGATCAATTTTAAGGGTTAAGGTATTTATTACTTTTGCTTCTTCAAGATCAACCAGGTTCAGTACCGGTGTATACATCATCGGCTGGTCAGCAGATGACATAACAATTAAATGCTTTCCTGAAGGCGACATTACCATCAGGTCACCGGGATCATAACCAAGGCTGAACGGTTCGCCATCAATAGCGGTCCTGGTTATTATGCTGAGTCCTTCATCAGGATTACACTGAAGCAGTTCAAAGCTTTTGGCAGCCGGATCAATTGCTAAAAGATAAAGGATATTATTTAACCGGCTATAAAGTAAATTACTGCAAACACCAGCTTCCGCCTGTATAACCTGCTTATCTCCTGAAGCAGTATTAAAGATTTGCACCTGGTTAGTTTGATTATCGGTTACATAAAGGTTTTGACCATCTGTAGAAAAAACCATATTAATTCTTTTGTTATTTCCGGACTCACGAATTTTAAAAGTGTTTAACAGCTTTTTTTCGTTTGCATCCACCAGGAATATAATACCGGCGCCCCTGTCAGAGACTGCAATTTTATCAGTTTTGTATGTAACTGTCATTTCAAGAGGATAGGAATTAGTATGTTGCTGGGTCCCAAATCCATATAAATAATTTTCCAGGTAGGCGGTTGCCAGTAGTTTATCAAGTTCTTTTATATTTAAAACAGGGTAATCGTCAGCAAGTTTTATTCCATACCTGGATTCTTTGGAATAAGTTGAATTTATTAATAGTTCTAAAGTCGGGGTATCAGTTGCAACAACCTGTTTGACTGTAAGAACAGTAGTAGCAATCTGTCCTGCCTGAATCCAGTCAATACTGCCAAAATCTTGGAAATTTTCAGGTTTTGGTAAAGAAATAGTCTCTATGACTTTGTCATTTTGTAAAAACTGGATTGCATAGTTTTGCTGATCTATTATGCATGTAGTAACAGGAGGCAGGGAGTTTATAGCCATTGTGCTTGCTTTTGCCAGCGAATCCTTTAATTGGGCAATATCAAGATGCTGGTGGGTTACAAGCATATTTTTTAAAATATCAAACTGTTTTTTTAAATCCCCTTTACGTTCGGCGTCCTCTAACTGTTTGTATACATGTGATGATTTTACCGCCATAGTGACTCCTCTAACTTCCAAAATTTTTTATTAGTATCAGGTTTTATCTATTGATTAATCTATTATAACCATATTTAAAAACAAACAAATATAATTAATTATTCAAAATTAATAAAGAGACTGAAAAAAATCAGCCAGTTCAGTGACAGCTGCCTTATTTTCAAAAACGAGGTAATCCTTTTCTTTTATTTTATGAGAAATATCAGCCCTAATTTGAGGATTCCCGGCAATTTTTAGAGCAAGTTCAATATATTCTTCCTGAGAATAGGCAACACAGTCAAATATACCCATTGCTTTATAAATGCCATAAGTATATCTTCCCCTGTGGTATTCAGACGGCATAGTCACAACCGGGGTGCCGCATCCCAGTGCATCATAACTTGTATTTACTCCACCATAATAGATGGTATCGAGGGCAATATCGCAAACTGAAATAAGATTAAGATAATCTGCTTCATTCATTCTTGGCATGAATTTAATTCTGGATACTATATCAGGATAATAATGCTTTAGCCGTCCCAATAGCATTTCAGTAATATTGTCATAACGATCCTTTATTAAAATAAGGGTTGAATTGTTATCCCTCCTTAAAATTTCAGCAATTATCCTGTCAAAGTCAGGATGTATTTTCCTTAAATTCTGGGCACAAAGATAAACATGCCGGTTTTCCTCTATGCCAAAATAGTTCCGGCTTTTTAATTTTTCAGGAACAGGAGGACGGTAATAATACACTGGCAATGATTTTAGCCTGATCAGCTTTTCTGAATAATGGGTAGCACTATTTTCTGTCTCGGTTAATTCGCTTGATATATAATAATCCATTTCAGGAATGCCGGTTGTTACCTGCCAGCCCCAGCTTGTACACTGAACAGGGGCAAACCGGCAAAAAGGCATGAAATAATTCAGGTTGCTGGTACCTGCTTCAAAATAATAGAGAATATCAAATTTCTGCTGCGGCATTATTTCAATAATTTCAATAAAATCGCTTTTCAGGAATAAATAATTAATTGAGGGATTAATAAGCATTTGTCTAAAAAATGGTTCAGCCCTTGAATTATTGCAAATGATTGTAATATTAAATTGTTCCGGGTTAAAATTGTTTAAAATCCCCCTCATAGATCTACAGAAAATCCCTTCATGTTTTTTCGTTACCACCATACCGATATGTGGTTTTCCCTGTAAAGGAGCAATTAATTGCTCCTTTACAGGGAAACTATTTTTAAAAATTTCAGCAAATTTTAATCTGAGCGGCAGCTCCTCCCGGCCCTGGTAGACTAAACTGTCAGATAACCTGGGATTTGCCGAAAATATTTTTTTTAAATCAAATTTTATATTCAGATCTATATAATTCCCGATAGTTATAAGTAAATTTTTTCTGTAATTATCTATTTCTTCATTATTAAAAGGGATAACCGGGCACATTGTATCTATATGCAGTTTGAACAGGAGATCATCAGGGGTGGATTCAAGTACCTTCTGGTAATAATGCCTGGCTTCAGCAATTTTGCCTATCTTTTCATAAGCCAGTGCAACATTATTATATGCTTGTATAAAGCCGGGATCCAGCTCTATTGCTTTTAGGTAATACTTAATTTCTGAATCATAATCCTTCCATTTTCCATAAATATAGCCAATATTATTTAGTATCTGTGAAGAATCAGGTTTTAAAGCTAAAGCTTCCTGAAAATATTCCATTGCTTTTTTTAAATCACCAAGTTCAATAAAAATATTTCCCAGGTTATTTACAGATGCATAGGATTTTGGGTTGAGAGCGATTGCCTTCTGGTAATAGAGGGCACCAGACTGTAGATCACCGCTTTCATATAAGGTATCAGCCAGGTAGTAAAAAGCTTCAAAAAAAGCAGGCTGGATTTTAATTATCCGGGTAAAATAGCTGATTGCTTCGCTAAAATTATTCTGTTGCCTGAATAAATGGGCAAGATTATAAAGTACTTCAATATTATCAGGAGCTAAAGATAATGATTTTTTTAAATAATTAACTGCTTCTTCAGTTTTACCCTGTTTAAGACTTTGTATTCCAAGCTCGTAGAGAGTACCGGGATCCACTTTTATATTTCCTATAATTCTTTTGATAACCAGACCAGGATAAAGTCTTACAAAATTTATTATAGCAGATAACCTTCCCGGAATAGATTATTTGAACCTCACAGGCTACTTAATTAATAAACATTGTTAATTTTAATTACAAGAAACCTTAATCTTTTCTTAAAAGCATACCTTTTAGTCCGATTTAATAGTATAATATAAATAGGACTAAAAAGTCCGGTTTTGTAGTTTGTTTTTAAAAGGGTGAAATTATGAAGGTATCGGCTTTACAGGAATATGCACTGCGATGCTTGCTTCAGTTGGCAAAAAATGAAGAAGAGCGTCCGATGTCTGCCGAAGAAATATCGACAAAAGAACATTTATCACCGGCATATATCGAAAAAATATTGCAAAAGCTTACAAAAGCTGGTTTTGTAAAGAGTATCAGGGGAACAAAAGGTGGTTATATTCTTACCCGCAAACCTGATGAAATAAGTATAGGACATGTAATCAGGGCCGTTGACGGTTCTACGATGTCCGGCCTGTGTACCCATTTTTCTGGTAACAGCCCTGAATGTACACACATTAACGGCTGCGGCATAAGGCCTCTCTGGACCAATATCTATAAATATATTTATGATATTCTCGACAGAACCAGTCTATATGATCTGATGAAAGAAGAAGTAAACTCTGCAATGGCTATTGAGGCTAAATTTATGCGATCCCTGGAAGAAATGGCTGCAAAATGATTGAAAAGAAGAGGCACAGGATAGATGCAGGGCCTATCCAATAAAATATTGATAGAAAAAAAGTAAAGGATGTTGGAGGATAAAATGTCTGATTTTTTAGTAATAGAAGATTTACACGTAAGTGTTGAAGATAAAGAGATTTTAAAAGGGGTAAACCTTAAAATCGGTAAAGGTGAAGTTCATGCTTTGATGGGGCCGAATGGTTCCGGTAAAAGTACATTATCTAATGCCATAATGGGACATCCCAAATATAAAATAACCCAGGGCGCTATCTACTATAACGGAGAAAATTTAGTAGATTTAAGTCCTGATCAAAAAGCTAAAAGAGGTATATTTTTAGCTTTCCAGTATCCTCTTTCTATTCCGGGAGTGAGAATCTTCAGCTTTTTAAAAAATATGATGTCTTCTGTACAGGGACGTGAAATACCTGTAGCAGAATTTAGAAAAGTTTTAAAAGAAAAAATGAAATTACTTGATATTAAGCAGTCTTTTATAAAAAGATATTTAAATGATGGTTTTTCCGGCGGAGAAAAGAAAAGAAATGAAATTCTCCAGATGGCACTATTTGAACCAAAACTTGCCTTACTTGATGAAACTGACTCAGGGCTTGACGTAACAGCTTTAAAAGTCGTTTGTGACAGTATAAATAAATTAATTAACCCGGAAATGTCGACAATAATCATTACACACTACAAGAGAATGCTTGAGTATGTAAGGCCGCAGTTTGTCCATATTATTATGGATGGCAGGATAGTTAAATCCGGCGGCGAAGAGCTTGTCGAAATTATTGATGCACAGGGCTATGACTGGCTCAAAGAGGAAGCACTTGCTTCCAGTTCAACTTAAAATTATTAGGAGGAAAATATATGACAGTTACACAGGGCGTAGGAGTTGATGATTATAAGTACGGGTTTCATGACTCGGAAGAAAATTATGCCTTTAAATCTGCAAAAGGGTTAAATAAAGAAATAGTTGAAAAAATTTCAGCTATGAAAAATGAACCGGCCTGGATGAAAGAATTCAGGTTAAAGTCTCTTGAAATCTTCCATAAAAAGCCAATGCCAACCTGGGGCAATACAGAAATGCTGAATGACATTGACTTTAATAATATCCATTATTATGTCAGGTCAGCCGAAAAACAGGGCAGAAACTGGGAAGATGTTCCTGAAGATATTAAAAATACCTTTGAAAAATTAGGTATTCCCGAAGCCGAGAGAAAATTCCTGGCCGGTGTTACAGCGCAGTACGAATCAGACGTTGTTTACCATAGTATCAGGGAAGACCTTACTAAAATCGGGGTTATTTTTACAGATATGGATACCGCTTTAAGGGAATATCCTGAGATAGTCCAGAAATATTTCGGTACAATTATTCCTTCTACCGACAATAAATTTGCTGCATTAAATTCAGCAGTATGGAGCGGCGGCAGTTTTGTCTGGGTACCGGCCGGCGTGCATGTCGATATTCCGTTACAGGCGTATTTCAGGATCAATACCGAAAATATGGGGCAGTTTGAAAGAACCTTAATTATTGCCGAACCGGGCAGTTATGTACATTATATTGAAGGATGTACAGCTCCTACCTACAGTACTGATTCACTGCACTCAGCAGTTGTTGAACTGATAGCAATGGAAGGTGCCAAGATACGTTATACAACTATTCAGAACTGGTCAAACAATGTATATAACCTGGTAACCAAAAGGGCCCATGCTCATAAAAACGCAACAGTAGAATGGGTTGATGGTAACCTTGGTTCAAAATTAACTATGAAATATCCGGCTGTGCATTTGCTTGGTGAGGGCGCCAGAGGAGAAATCCTTTCAATTGCCCTGTCAAGTACAGGCCAGCATCAGGATGCCGGTGCCAAGATTATTCATGCGGCACCCAATACTTCTTCTTTAATCACGTCCAAATCAATATCAAAAAATAACGGACGTGGTTCATACAGAGGTTTAATCAAGATCCTGCCGGGCGCAATAAATTCCAGGAGCCATGTAGTCTGTGATGCTCTCATATTAAATCCGGAAGCCAGATCAGATACATATCCGACAATGCAGGTAGAAGAGCAGGAAGGTGTAATGGTAGAGCATGAAGCTACCGTAAGTAAAGTTGGCGAAGAACAGCTGTTTTATTTAATGAGCCGCGGTTTAACTGAAGTTGAGGCAAAAACAATGATCGTAAATGGTTTCGTTGAACCTTTTACAAAAGAACTGCCAATGGAATATGCAGTTGAGCTTAACAGGCTCATACAGATGGAAATGGAAGGTTCAGTGGGGTAAATGAACTCATCCCCCGGCCCCTTCTCTAGTTTTAGAGAAGGGGGGAGAAGAGGAATAAATAAGATCCTCTTTAAAAAATGATGGGTTTCTTCTCTCCCTCTCTAATGTTGGCCTTTGGCCCGAGCAAAGCTCTAATGAGAGGGCCGGGGAGAATTAGTAAAAAAAGGAAAATATAAGAAAAATGGATAATCTAGTGGATAATAAATTAACAAAAGGGGTTTCCCAGGAAACCTTTGAAGCGGTATTAAAAAACCAGCCGGAATGGTTGAAAGAACATAAGCGTAATGCCTGGGAAACTTTCAATAACTTATCTGATGATAAAGGCAGAAGAGAAAAATTCAGGGATGTAATTGACAGCCTTGAAATTGAAAATAAAACATTTAAAAATGAATTAACTTTCCCTGCTGACATTAATGAATTCAGGAGCCACTGGGGTGAGCTTGACGGTGGTTTTACCTTTAACGGCAAAGATAATTTTCTCAATGAAGAACTGGCTAAAAAAGGGGTTTTATTAAAATCATTAAAAGCAGCCCTTACAGAAAATGAGGAACTGGTTAAACCTTACCTGACAAAATCAAACCTGACCTCCAGGGATTCGAGATTTACCGCCCTGGCTGAAGCATTATGGGAAGACGGTATCTTTGTTTATGTACCAAAAGATGTAGATGCGGCCCTGCCTATCCACCTGTTAAAATGGACAGGTAAAGGCGGTCACCAGAGCTATTATAAAACCCTGGTAATTGTTGAAACAGGCAGTAAACTGCTTTTAATTGATGAGTACAGTTCAGATAATACTGATGACTTTTTTATGGTTGACGGTATTAATGAAATACATGTAAAAGAAAGTGCACTGGTTACATGCCTGCATTTACAGAACTTTGACTATAACGGGTTCAATTTTTCCCTGCAAAAAGCGGTAGTGGGTAAAAATGCTGAACTGAGATTATTATCAGTTTCGATGGGAGCCCAGTTCAGTTATGAAAATATCAGGACCAATATGGAGCAGCCGGGCAGCAATGCCGAATTACTGGGACTGGTTATCGGGGATGACGAACAGGTATTTCAGCATGAAACCCTGCAGTACCATCCGCAGCCTTCCTGTGTCAGCGACCTGCATTTTGAAGTTATGCTCAAAGGTAAGTCTGAGTCGGCCCATAACGGTTTTGTCCAGATTGAAAAACTGGCCCAGAAAAGTGATGCCCGCCAGTTAATTAAAAACCTGTTATTAAGCAGGAAGGCCAAAGCAGAAGCCATTCCTAATCTTGAGATCCTGGCAGATGATGTAAAATGTGCCCATGGTGTTTCACTCGGCCCTGTAAGTTCTGAAGAACTTTTTTACCTGATGTCCAGGGGTTTTAACCAGGAACAGGCTGAAAACTTTATTATCGAAGGCAATATTGAGCGTGTTATCAGCAAGATTCAAAAAAATGAAGAAGAAGATGATGATGAAGAGCAAATTGAAACTGACGGCTTTGCTGAACCTGATACTTTAGCCTCCAGGATAAGGGATTTTGTCCTGAAGAACCTGGAGAAAAGAGGTAAAAAATAATGGCAGAAGTAGTTTTTGGAAAAGCTTCAGAAGTAGAAAACGAAAAGGTTGTTGTCAAAAGATTTGGCAGAAAACGTGTTGCTGTCTGTAAGTTTGAAAATAATTATTATGCTTTTAAAGATGTTCTTTCCAGCACAGTGGGATCCGAAGCTTGGAATTCACGTGACTTGAAGTCGCG
>JADMIO010845903.1_pt1 | contig 90657 bp, 84 predicted proteins | sample 8958161 | NCBI WGS metagenome assembly JADMIO01 (sample SAMN16585339, study PRJNA669376) | soil metagenome | isolation source: Crop rotation soil | place: USA: Cullars Rotation, Alabama | collected 2011
CGACAACTTGTCCACGTGGAATTCTAAGCTTAGGATCCCAATGTGCTGGAAAGTGCTGTTCCCGCAGCCGGACGCCGTGCTGGAGATGACCGCCAACTATCACTCGAAGGGGAGCCGCAACTACGGCAAAGTCAACGACCCGAAGACCGACGCCCTGTTGGAGAAGGCGGCGGGCCAGCTTGACATGAATGCCCGCAAGACGACCATGAAGGAATTGCAGGATTACCTGATCGGGGAGCAGATGCCGATCATCACCACCGGCATGCCCAAGTCGGCGGTGTTCTTTGCCGCCAAGGTGCGCGGCATGAAGGACTTCGGCGGCCAGGTGGACGGCGGCAGCTTCGATATCTATCGCCACACCGAGCACCTGTGGTTCGCATAGTCCCGGGACGGCATGGATGAGGCAGGAGGGGCAGTGGCCGATCGGAAACGGGGGTCGGCCCGGCAAGGGCAGGTCGCGTCTGTAAGGGGCGCGTACGCGCACATTGCTGAGGATGGGCGGTATCTGGCGATGGCGGTATACCGATCGCGGACTCCGTCCAGCGAGCGGCGAGCGTGGCAAACGGATCGACGGTGACCTGGCAGGATTAGCAAATAGGGGACAGCCAAATGACTGCTGCACTGGACGGGCTGCGCGTTCTCGATTTGAGTCATGGGCCGGCAGGCGGCGCGGCGGGCATGGTGCTGGCCGACTTCGGGGCGCAGGTGCTGACCGTCGAGCGGCCGGGCGGCGATCCGTTTCGCCACCTGGCTGCCGCACCGCTCTGGCAGCGGGGCAAACACCGGCTGACGCTGGACCTGAAAACTCCGGCCGATGTGGCCCGCCTGCATGAGCTGGTGCCGGCTGCCGACGTGCTGCTGTTCAGCGGCCGGCCGGACACCGCCACCCGCCTGCAGGCGGACTACGCGACCCTGTCCGCGCTGAACCCGCGGTTGGTCTACTGCTCAATCACGGGATTCGGCACCGAGGGGCCGTACCGGCGCTATAAGGGCTACGAGGGGATTGTGGCGGCCAAGTCGGGCCGGATGATGACCTTTGCCGGGCAGATCCCCCGACCCGGGCCAGTGTACGCGGCAGTCCAGGTCGGTACCCACGTCGCCGCCCAGTCTGCCGTCCACGGTGTACTCGCGGCGCTGTTGGTGCGGGAGCAGACCGGGCGCGGCCAGCATGTGCAGACGAGCCTGTTGCAAGGCATGCTGCCCTACGACCTGACCGGCCTGTTTCTCCAGCAGTTGAGCCGCCGGTTCCCGGTCGAGTTCGCGATCGATCCCTCGCTGGCGCTGCTGCAAACGCCGACGCTGCAATATCAGCCCGTGCTGACCAAAGATGGGCGGTGGATGCAGCTCGCCAACCTGATGGAGCATCTCTTCCACAGCTATATCGCGGCCGCCGGCCTGACCGACATTTACGCCGAGCCACGTTACGCCGGCGCCCCCGGTTTGCTCGCTGAGGCCGAGAAGGATGAAATCCGGGCGCTGATGCTGGAGCGGATGCGCGAGCATACCCTGGACGAGTGGATGGCGCTGTTTCTCGAAAACGGCAACGTCGCCTCCGAGCCGATTGTCAGCACACAGGAGGCGCTGCACCACCCCCAGGCCGGCCACATTGGGCTGGTGCTGGAGGTCGATCACCCGCAGCACGGGACGATGCGCCAGTTGGGACCGCTGGCGACGCTGGCCGCCACCCCGGCCCAGGCTACCGGCTTGCCCGCCAACGGCGTTGACCCGGTGAGCGCATTCACCCGACCGGTTTCTCGAGCACCGGCAACGGCGACCGGCGATGGCCGTGAGGCCGCTCGCCATCCGCTGGCGGGGGTGACGGTGGTGGAGTTCGCCACGATCATCGCCGTGCCCTATGCCTGTAGCCTGCTGGCCGATCTGGGCGCGCGCGTGATCAAAGTGGAGACGCCCGAGGGCGACGGCCTGCGCACGATGGGCAAGGCCGGCGTCTCGACGATTAAGACCACCGCCGGCAAGGAGAGTATCTGCGTCGACCTGAAGACCGAGGCAGGGCGGGCAATTGCCCGCCGGTTGGTCGAGCGGGCCGATCTGCTGATCCACAATTTCCGTCCCGGCGTCACCGAGCGGCTTGGCATTGGCTATGAAGACGTGCGCCAGTATAACCCGCGCATCGTCTACGTGTCGTGCACCGGCTACGGTGAGGACGGCCCCTATGCTCACCGTCCGTCGGCCCATCCGACCGCGGGCGCGGCAATGGGCGGCGTGCTGTGGCAGGCCGGGTCCGCGATGCCGCCGGCTGGTGTGGAGGATGTAGCGGCGATCAAGGAGTACGCCCGCCGCTTTTACCGGGCGAACGAGTTGAACCCGGACCCGAATACATCGATGGTGGTCGCCAGCGCCGCGTTGCTTGGTCTCTACGCTCAGCGCACGCGCGGCATTGGCCAGCATATCCAGACCAATATGTTGCTCGGCAACGCCTACGCCAACCTCGATGACTTCCTCTCCTACGAGGGCAAGCCGGAGCGACCGCTGGTTGATGCCGATCTGTATGGCCTCAATGCGCTCTACCGGCTGTACCCCGCCGCCGAGGGCTGGGTCTTCCTGGCCTGCGTGACGAATGACGAATGGCGAGAGCTATGCACGGCGCTCGATCGCGCCGGCCTGCGCGATGATCCGCGTTTCGCCACTGCGGCGGCGCGGCGGGCGAACGACGCCGCGCTGGCGGCCCTGCTGGCCGAGGCATTTGCTACGCGGACGGCGGACGCCTGGGAGGAGCAACTCACCGCGCAGGATGTCGCCTGCGTCCGGGCCGACCGGGCCGGCACTGGCGCCTTCTGGGACCGCGACCTGCATGTGCGGGCGAACGGTTTTGTGCGGGAGGTTGAACACCTCCGCTGGGGACCGCAGTGGCGGCACGGGCCGCTGGTCACCTTCAGCGATACGCCGGAACGGGTCGGCGCAGGCGTCCTCGCCGGTCAGCACACCAACCAGTTGCTGCGGGAAATCGGCTACAGCATGGAAGATGTGCGGGCGCTGCGGGCGGCCGGGATCGTCGCCTCCGAAGAACCGTAGCCGGTCGGACAGTAATGTTCGGCCTGGCCGGGTCGGCGCTCAGCATGGCACAAGACATAACATCACCATGTATCGATAACGGCGCTGTGACTTGCGCTGCGCGGGAGAGACAAAGGAGGGGACGGGTATGAACCAGGCAGCGACGGCAACCGTTCAAGCATTGCTGGAGGAATTGGTCGCCAGTGGTGAGGAACTGGGCCTGCAGGCGGTCGCCTACCTGAACGGGGAAAAAGTGATCGATGCGGTGGCCGGCGTTGCCGACCGGGCGTCCGGTCAGCCGGTGACACCGGAGACGTTGTTCACCGTCTTTTCCGTCAGTAAGGGTGTGACCGCTACCAGCATTCACCTGCTGGCCGAGCGGGGCGTACTCGATTACGATGCGCCGGTTGCCCGGTACTGGCCGGAGTTCGCTCAGAACGGCAAGGCCGCGGTGACGGTGCGGGAGGTGCTCGCCCACAAAGCCGGCGTGCCCCATCTTCCTGACGGCATTTCCCCCGAGATGATGTGCGACTGGGAGAGAGTGTGTACCGGCATTGCCGCGTTGACGCCGCTGTGGGAACCGGGCAACGGCACCGGCTACCACGCCTACAGCTTCGGCTGGATCCTTGGGGAAGTGGTGCGCCGCATCGATGGCCGCCCGATTGCTCAGTTTGTCCGGGAGGAGATCTGCGCGCCACTGGGGATCGAGGATATCTATATGGGTATCCCTGACGCTGTTGAGGGGCGGGTCTCCACCCTGGAAAATGCGCCGCGGCCGGAAGGAATGCCGGTGCCCGGGCCGGAAGCGCTGATTCTCAAGGCGATCCCACCCCAGGTGGGCACGACCGGCCAGGTGTTCAACCGGGCCGATGTCCGCCGCGCCTCAATCCCGGCCGCCGGCGGGATCATGACCGCCCGCGCCCTCGCCCGCCACTATGCCGCGCTGGTGAGCGAGGTGGATGGCGTTCGCCTGCTGCCCCCCGGACGGATCGTCAGGGCCACGGCGCTGCAAACCGACGCCGTCGATCTGGTGATCGGCGCACCCACGCGCAAGGGAATGGGCTACTTCCTCGGCGGGCCGCTCTCACCGATGGGTGGCCGTCCCAACGCCTTCGGCCATCCTGGCGCCGGCGGCGCGATCGGCTTTGCCGACCCGGACTATGGACTGGCGGTCGGCTTTACCAAGAACCTGCTGCGCGTTTCCCCTGATCCCACGCAGGCGGCTGCTTTCCGGGTCGGCGCCCGCATTCGTGAGGCGCTTGGGATTCCTTTCGGTGTGCCGGCCGGGGTGTGAGTGCCCGGCCTCATACCCGACCCCTTTGGACTTCGCCCCCTTCCCGACGGCATCGGGGCGGGCAGCCGAAGCGGAGTGCGGACCCGCCCGCGTCAATCCCTGCTCACGATTCGATTGGGATTATCCACCACTGAGCGGCGGTAGCCAGCCCGACGGCGAGGATCGCGCCGCTTGATTTCGTGCCGCATTGAGGAGATGCGGGACAAGTCATAGCTGATAGATTGACCGCTCGAATTGGTCCGCAAGGGAAAGCACGGCCGGATCGAGGAAGGGCAGGATCTGAGTGAGGAGCAGTGCGGTGAGCTGGTGGGTCGGGTCGAGCCAGAAATAGCAGTTGTACAGGCCGCACCAGGAGAGGCTGCCCGCCCGGCGGGCGCCGGGCAGATCGGCCGTGGTGAGCAAGCCGCCCAGGCTCCAGCGTTTGACCATACCAGGGAAGAACTCGCCATCGCGGGAGGTGGCCGGGGCCGCGCTCTTGAGGCCGCCGACCTGGAGGTTGCCGATCTGGTTTGTCAGTAGGAGCGTTACGCTCTCCGCGCTAAGAATGCGCTGGCCGGCGAACACACCACCGTGCAGGAGCGCCTGGAGAAAGCGCAGGTAATCGGGTCCGGTTGAATAGAGGCCGCCACCGCCCGCGTAAAAAACCGGCGGCGCCGGCGGGTCGAGCGGCAGGGGTGTGAGCGAGCCGTCGTCATTGCGCTGGTGCAACGCCGCCAGCCGAGCATGGCGGGCCGGCGTGAGGAGAAAGCTTGTATCACTCATGCCGAGCGGGCGGAAGATGTGCTCTTGCAGATAGTCTTCCAGTGAGAGACCACTGGCGCGCTCCACCGCTTCGCCAGCCCAATCGATATTGATGCCGTACTCCCACCGCTCGCCCGGGTCGAACAGCAAGGGCGCGTCGAGCAGCGCCATTTTGCCGGTTTGCCCGGCCCCGCCGCCCGCTGCACGGTACCGGTTCAGATCGGCGTTCCAGATGTGGTATCCAAAGCCGGCGGTATGCGTGAGCAGGTGGCGCAGGGTGATCGGGCGACTGGCCTGCCGCAGGCGCGGTGTACCGTCTTCTTCGAACCCAATGAGGACTTGTGGTGACTCCAGTTCAGGTAGCAGCCCGCCGACCGGCTGATCGAGGCTCAGTGTGCCCTGTTCGACCAACTGCAATACGGCGACGCAGGTGACGATCTTCGTCATTGAGGCAATGCGGAAGACCGTGTCCACGGTGATCGCCGGACCGTGGTTGAGATCGCGCCGGCCCAAGGCGCCGCTGTAGAGGAAGCCTGTGGCATTAGCCGCGAGAGCAACGACGCCGGGAATCGCGCCGGCGCCGGTGGCATCGGCGAACATCTGGTCAACTGCTCCGGTCATGACCATTCTGAAAGTCCTTCTCGCAACGGGCGCGTCCGCACCGCGGCGCCGCCTGTCAACCGTAGCGACGCTGACACTGGGCTGGTTGGCCAGACGAAATGACCAACGGAGCGTCTACTGGCATTGATAGTGACCGCCACCAGGCGACAGCATACGCGCTAAGGGGCACGGAGATAAGACCGGCGGGCGGCCTGACATTGGCAGATGATTGCCATTCTCCGTCATGGCGAACCGCGAATAGTTTGGACTCTTAGCCTTTGAGGGGAAGACGGCGCTGTGCCGTGTTCGGCTGATTGCGCTGTGAGGCCCACGGGTCAGTCCGTGGCGACCCGGTGCCTTGGGACGCACGCAAGCGGACCTGGTATTGCGGTCAGAGACCGAGGATCTGCCCCGACATGTTGTTCGCCATCGTTTGCGTGGAGGCCAAGAACGAAGACGGGATTATTGAGACCATCCCCAGTGAGCGCCGCGGTATGGGTAGGAGATGCGGTTGCGCGCCGGTCTGGTGGGTATGCGGGCTCCGCATGGCGCAAGGAGGGGGTCGAGGCTAAGGGTAGTGAGTTACCGGCCGTTAGTGGAGCGGCGGCATGCCGGCTTTCTCGCGGGCGTAGTGCTTGACCATTGCCAGCATCCCCATCAAACCCTGGCCCTTACCCATTGACAGATCTTTGCCGAAGATGTCAAAGATCATCTCGTTGTCAACGGCGTCGATCTGCTGGGGTGGCGCGCCGGAAAGGGTGTCGTCGAGAATCACCGCCATCGCTTTCGCGGATAACCCCTGCGGGTTCTCAACGGCAAAGTGATACTTGAGCGTGCCGTCGGGTCGGTCCTCAGCCCACACATAGGCTTCCGACTCACAGCGGATGACCTTGTGATCCAAGGGATAGGGGCGTGTGGCGATTTCTTCCGGTACCTCATGGAACCGGTCGGCCATTTCGATCAACATTTCTGCCCGCTCACTGCGGTCGTTGACGAAGGCGAAGTCTTCCAGCAGGTCTTTCAACTTTTGGGGGATCTCAGCCATTAAACTTGCTCACCATGGTTGCAGCGCCGCATTTCGCAAGCCGGATTACTCGATCTGGGCGCGGGCAAATGTGGACCAGGGGCGCTCATTCGCTGTCGTTTGGCAAGAGGGGCGCGTGCGGCGTCTTTGCATTGACCGTGTGGATAGGCACTCTGCCTATCCACACGGTCATGTCCCACGTGTTCTGAGGGGCGGACGCGCCGTTACTTCTCGATCGGCACACCGACCGAATTGCCCCACTCGGTCCAGCTTCCATCATAGTTACGGACATTGGGATAACCCAGCAGGTTGGTGAGGACAAACCATGTGTGGCTGCTCCGCTCACCAATGCGGCAGTACGCAACGATGTCATCGCTGGCATTTAGCCCCTGCTCAGCCTCATAGATGGCCCGCAGTTCCTCAGCGGACTTGAACGTGCCGTCATCGGGATTGGCAGCGCGAGCCCAGGGCACGTTTTTTGCATTGGGGATATGCCCGCCGCGAAGGGCGCCTTCATTGGGATAATCGGCCATGTGCAGCCGCTCGCCTGTATACTCGGGGTTTGAGCGGACATCGACCAGTTTCTTGCCGGCGTTGACGTGCTGGAGGACCTGGTCGCGATAAGCGCGCACCTTGGTGTCGTCCCGCTCCGGCGCGGTGTACTGTGCCGCCGGATATGACGGGGTCTCGCGGGTCAGTTCTCGCCCTTCCTTTTCCCACTTGAGCCGGCCGCCGTCCATCACCTTGGCGTTGCGGTGGCCGAAAAGTTGGAAGACCCAGTAGGCGTACGTGGCCCACCAGTTATTCTTGTCTCCATAGAACACCACAGTGGTGTCATTGCCGATGCCGTTGCGGGACATCAGTTGCTCGAATGCCGCCTTGTCGAGATAGTCGCGGCGGAGTTGATCGTTGAGATCTTGCGCCCAGTCAATCTGGACGGCGCCGGGAATATGGCCGGATGGGTAGAGCAGCGGATCTTCGTTCGATTCAACGATGCGGATATTCGCATCGTTGAGATGCTGGGCCACCCAATCTGTGGATACCAGCGCATCGGGATTGGCATATCCGCGCTCTGCGATTTCACTCATAAACGCATATCCTCCGTCGTACAACCCTTGCCGGCGCTGCTCAGCGTACGGCGGACCAGGTCTACCGTCCAGGCGAGCGGGGCCGAACCTATAGTCATCGTATGCAATCCAATTTCTCATGTATAGCCGCCTCGTGGCCGCTGGTTTGACCGGCCCGGACGCGGATTTCTATAGTGAGGGATGCAATTCAGCCAGCGGCGATGGTGGGAACCGGCCCGGGCTGACGCAGAGGAGGACAAGGTCATGGGCGCAGGCCACACCCGGACGCGCCTGCCGCTCCTGCCCGCCCTGATTGCCCTGACGGCAATCCTGGTTATGGCATGTGGCGGTGGAGACGACAATAAAGCAGAGACCAAGAGTACCCCGGCCGCCGCGTCGGCCACGCAGGCCGCGGCGGTACCGAGCGCCAGTACCGGTGGTTCGACGGCTGCCACCTCGACCACGGCGGCGACGCCCAGCACCCAGGCCAAGCAACTGTCGCTCGGCGCCGTTGTCAGCCTGAATGGCGCGGCGGCTGTGTTCGGCAAGAGCCAGCAACAGGGGTTGCAACTCGCGGTTGATGAGATCAACGCCAACAATGCCCTGGGCGTCAAGATTACGTTGAAGGTTGAAGATGATGGAACTGACCGAAATCAGGGCATCAACGCCTTCACCAAGCTGATCAACGACAACGTTCACCTGATCATTGGTCCGACGTTGTCCAACACGGCGCTGGCAACAGATCCGGTCGCACAGGAAAAGAAGGTACCAGTACTGGGTATCTCCAACACTGGCAAGGGCATTACGGACATTGGTGACTACATTTTCCGTGCCTCTCTGGCGGAATCTGATGTCTTGCCGCAGACGGTCAAGCGGGTGGTGGACAAGGTCAAGCCAAAAAAAGCCGCGCTGATGTTTGCTAACGACGACGCTGTCTCCAAGGACGGCGGAGATCTCATGCGTGATGCAATCCGCGCCAACGGCGTAGAAATCGTCACCGAACAGCAGTTCTCGACTAACGACAAGGATTTTCGCGCTCAACTGACCGCGGTACGCAATGCCAACCCGGATGTCATCTTCGTTTCATCGTTGATCAATCCGGCGGTGGGCATCGTCACTCAGGCGCGGGAACTGGGCTTGAAGCAGCCGATTGCTGGCGGTAACGGTTTCAACACGCCGGCGCTTAGCCAGCAAGCTGGTGAGGCGGCGGAGGGTGTCGCCGTGGGCGCGGCCTGGAATGCGGCCAGTAGCAACCCGCTCAGTCAGCAGTTCATTCAGAAATATAAAGCGAAATATAACGCTGATCCGGACCAGTTCGCCGCTCAGGCCTATGCTGGCGTTTACATCGTGGTAGAGGCGGCCCGGCGCGCCGAGAAGGTAGACCGCACCAGCCTGCGCGATGCGCTGCCCAAGATCCAGAACTTCGACACCCTGCTCGGCAAGTTCTCCTTCACGGAGAAGCGAGATGCCAAACACGACGCCGTCATTCAGATTGTCAAGGGCGGCAAGCTGGCCGTGTACGAGTAACAGCTCTGATCCCCCACCCCCTCTCCCAATTCGGGGAGAGGGGGCAAACAAAGGTACCGCCCGTGCAAGCGAGATTCCGTGGCGGTTGGCAGACGCCATCAGTTCGCCAATCCGCCGCATTGATGGCACTGGTGGCGGTGCTGGTGGCGCTGGCATTGCGCAGCCCGCAACAGTTCGTCAATGGCAGTTTCAATGGGGCGATCTACGCCCTGTTCGCGGTCGGGTACACGCTGGTATTTGGCATTCTCGACATCCTCAATCTGGCGCACCAGGCCGTATTCATGCTCGGGGCAGTGGTGACGCTGGCGTTCATGTTTCATTTGCGCGAGCAAGGCTTTCCTCCGCCATTCTCATGGCTGCCATTCGCGAATGGTCTGAACGGCTGGCTGCGCGATCACCACCTGCAATTTGCCGTGGCGGCTGGCGCCGCAATGGTGGTCTGTGGCCTGATCGGTATCCTGCTCGATCGCGTGGCATTCAAGCCGATTCGTAACCGCAGCGATAGTAACTTTTCCCCCATGATCAGTAGTATTGCCCTGGCATTGGTGTTTGAAGCGATCGTGTTGCGTCAATTTGGCCCCAACGGTGAGAGCTTTCCGTTTGGCACGTTTCCGGTGCAGACCATTGAGGGTCCGGGCTTCACGATCACCCTGCGCCAACTGGTGATTATGGCGGTGTCACTTCTCTTGACGGTGGGGCTGCAGGCATTTGTGCGCGCCACCCGAACGGGCCGGGCGATCCGGGCCGTGGCGGAGAATCCCCGCGCGGCGCGGCTACTTGGTGTGAATGTCGACCGAATCATTGTGCTGTGCTTTTTCATTTCATCGGCACTGGGTGGGATTGCCGGGGCGCTGTACGGCGTCGAGTTCCGCAGTAGCATCGAGCCGTATATGGGGCGGGGCATTGAGCTCAAGGGCCTGGCCGTCATCATCCTCGGCGGCATGGGCAGCATCCCCGGCGCATTGCTGGGCGGCTTATTGCTGGGGCTGACCGAGACCTTCACCGTGGATCTGCTCGGCTCCGGCTGGAAGGATGCTGCTGCCTTCACCATTCTCTTTCTGATCTTGCTGGTCCGGCCGCGCGGACTGCTTGGCCAAAAGGCCGTCCGCGAAGCGTAGATCGTCCGCGTCATGCCACGTGAATCCCGTTTGAATGGCCTGTTATGCACTTCGCTGCGTCGGCCATCACCGGAACGGTCAGGCTTTCGCCGTTAGGACGTACATGTCGCCTGCCCGACGGCTCGCATGTATCGGCGGGCACACCCGATTGCATTGGCTCTGCAACAGCCTCGCGGCGCGAACCGGACGGCAGGCCTCACTCGTGATGGATGCATAGCGCGGTGCCCCCCAACCGAGTGGGGAAGCAAAGCAGCGCTTCGACGTACCGCGAATTGCCGCTGGTGAAATGTACCCGGCAGCGGAGCAGGAGGCGATCCATGGACGCAATGGCAACGGCGAACGGATTGGAGACACGCACGCACCTGGACGCAGACGATGTGAATGGGCACTTCCTCCAAACAGCGGCGGTGGCAGTGCTTGCCGGTGGCGCCGCCGGTACGGCGCTGGGCGTGGCCGTGCTTGGCGTTGTTGGGGCCGGCTATGCGGTGGGTTATGGCGTGGGATACGCCGCCGGCGCTGCCTCGGGTGGCGGCACCAAGATTGCCCCAGGCACGTAGTCATCCCATCCAACCAGAAGGCCAATTCATTGTGGAGGAACGACCATGCACGCGAAGCAGATTGATACGGTAAGGGAGTCAGGGGATTTTGCAGAGGACGTGGCAAGTCTGGATGTGATCGGGTTTCGGTTGTCGGTCGCCGAAGAGGTGGCGATTGGTGGCGCGATTGGCGTTGGCTCGCTCGTTGGCGGTCTGGTCGGCGCTACCGCCGTGGCAACGGTGATTGCCGCCGGCTATGGTGCGTCCGCGGGCTACCAGGCAGGCTCCGGGGCGTCCCACAAGTAGGCGGGTGATGTGCCGGGTCCGCCCCCGGCACCTTGCCTGATGGACCGATCGTGCGAGAGCGGTGCCTAATGCGCCTGGCGAAGGTCCTGCGCTTCCTCGTCTTCGTGGAAGAGGGCTGCCTGCGCGCGTACCTGGACCTCGTGGCCGTGCATCTTCGGCTCCTCCCGCGCGCGCAGGTTGAAAAATTGAAATGACACCAGCGACGCCACCACCAGTGCCATGACAATGCCGAACCGCAGGGTATCATCGGCGTTTTCCCAGCGGATGAAGTGTTCGAGAAATGTCACCGAGAGAATGACGATCACCACGCTGACAATTTTGCTCTCCAGATCGTGAAATGTCTCAATGCCGAGCGCGGCGGTGAGATTAAGCGGTTGAATGAACAGGCTGTACAGCCCGACTCCAACCACATAAAAGATCACCGCCTTGAGCAGCAAACTGACCACTTCGAGGAATTCCACCGTGAGTGCGGTTGAATCCAGGTCACCGCGCAGCGCCTCGGCGAATGCCTGCCAGACGCCGGCGACAGCCAGGGCTGAGGCAAGCACAAACAGCGATACCGCGATCAGCATGACCGCCGCCACTGCGAGCAGGACGATAAATCGAGTCTTGCCGATTAGGGTTACGTAAGCGTCCGGGCGTTTGCGGCTGACATCGCCGGTAAGATCGCGGGTGTGACTGGCCGGGGCCTGTGCCATGACGTTCGCTCAATGCCAGAGATTCTTACTGCACCGTAGTCGAGCGGGCTCAACCTGTCGTTGAGCGCGGGGAGTACTCGCCGGTGAGCCGGGAAGTACGGCCGGTATCCTGGCGGCTCCAGCGCCGGGGAGATGTGCTTGCCTGCCCGTGACACCTACGATGAAGCGGTAATCCACACTCTGGTTAACGTTGGCTGGAAAATCACGCATGATTCGTACGTGCTGAGCGTGAATGATGACCACCTCTGCGGCGATGCTGGTGCAGAGCGCATTGTTGCGGCAGAAGGGGGAACGGAGAAGATAGCGGTCGAGATTAAGAGCCTTCCTGGCCCTTCTGAACTCCATGATTTGTCGCTTGCTGTCGGGCAGTTTGTCATCTGCCGGCTGGCTCTCGAAGAGAGAGAGTCATGCAGGCGGTTGGTCCTGGCGGTTCCGGATGATGTCTACCGCGATCTCCTTCAACACTGGATTGCATCACCAATCATTGCCGGACTTGCGATTGGAGTGTTGGCTTTCCGCGCAGATAGCGAGGAGATTGGGCAATAGGATTGAGAGGAGATCTGGAGGCAGCAGGCAGTCAGGTGGTCTGCCGGTATGCACAATTCGTTCACCCAGACGGAGAGACGGAGAGTGAAGTGGTCTGTTGCGACAGAACAGGGCATTACGCACTGGTCACTGTCGGGTGGCAAGGCAACAGGCGGATTCACGGCATGATGCTGCATATTGATGTCCGCGACGGCAAGGTGTGGATCCAGCATGATGGAACGCCCGCCGGTGTCGCCGAAGAACTGGTCACTGCTGCCGTCCGGCGCGATGAGATTGTGCCGGCCTGGATACCCGCCTCGCGGCGCAAAGTCACGGACTATGCCGTCGCCTGACCACCGGCGCCAGCAGTGGCGGCCAGCCGTTCGAGCATGATCAGCGCCGTGCGCTTGGGTTCACCGGTCACTTCATTGCGGGGGCCGACACAAGAGGGGCAACCCGCCTCACAGGGGCAAGCTGCCAGTTGGGCGCGGGCGGCACGGAGCAGTGCTTCGCGCAGATCAAACAGCTTTTCGGTGAGACCGACACCACCGGGAGCGGCGTCGTACAGATACACCGTCGGCCGGCCGGTATGCGGTGACTTCACCTGCTGGGCGACGTGGACATCACGCGGGTCGCACAGCACAAACACCGGCGCGATATTGACCAGGAGATTACCCAGGCCCCAGATGCCGGCCTGAATGTCGTCGTTGCCGAGACCGGCGCTGGCGGTGCCGTCCAGGGCAATCCAGGTGGCGGCGGTGTGCAGGTCTTCCTGGGGTAGATCGATTTTCTCCCAGCCAACATTTTCGTGGCTGTCGAGCTTGATCTTCTTGAAGACCGTCGGCTGAAAAGAGACTTTGACATCGCCCCGCGCCCAGGCCGCCGCTCGTGACTCGGTGCGCTCGTCCTCGTGGATCACCTGCAGGTCGACGTTCAATTCGGCGTCCGTGTAGTAATCGACATCGACGGCATGCACATAAGCGCGGCGTTCGTCGTAGTCGATCCGGTCGACGTGATACTGGCGGCCGCCGTGGAAATAAATCGCATCCTTGTGCACCAGCATTGGCGCCGAAGGGCGATCGACCTCGCCGATCACGCGGGCGCGATAACGCTCTTCCGGCCGCTCGCCGTCGCGGCGGCCACGGCCCTGCAGGCCCTCCCCCGTATCGACGATGACGAAGTTGTCCACCGAGGCCGCCCGTAAGGAGATGTCCTCGGCGGGGTAGACCTCACTCATCCAGTGATAACGGTCGCCTTCTCGGTGGAGTACGCCTTCCTCAACCAGCAGGTCGAGCAGCAGGTCCGTATTGGCGCCGAAGCCTTCGCCGGCGTCGAAGGGTAACTCGAAGGCAGCGCACTTGAGGTGGCTGATCAGTACATAGAAATTGTCCGGATTGATTCGGGCCGATTCGGGCGCGCCGCTGAAGAGGAAGTCCGGATGCGCGGCGATGTACTGATTCAGCGGCGATGAGGTTGCCACCATAATCGCAGCCGCCAGATCGCCACTGCGGCCCGCCCGGCCCATTTGCTGAAGCGTGCTGGAGATTGACCCGGGATAGCCAAGTAGCACCGCCGCTTCCAGTCCGCCGATATCGATGCCCAGTTCGAGCGCGTTAGTAGAAACCACGCCCCGGACTGAGCCTTCCCGCAGGCCTTGCTCGATTGCCCGCCGCTCGTTGGGCAAATAGCCACCGCGGTAGCCCTCGATGCGTTCCGCCTGGCCCGGTTGTTGGCGCAGACCCCGGCGCAGGTACGTAAGCAGCAGTTCGACACCTGTGCGGCTGGAGGCGAACACGATCGTCTGAGCGCCGCCGGTGATCAACGATGTGGCGATCGAGCGGACCACGGCCATCGACGAGCGGCGGATACCCAATTCACGGTTGACGACCGGCGGATTGTAGAGGGCGATCACCTTCTTGCCGGTGGGGGCGCCGCTCCGGTCAATCAAGGTCACCGGGCGGTCAATCAACCCTTCAGCCAGTTCTTTGGGATTGGCGATGGTGGCCGAGCAGCAGATGAACACCGGGTCGGAACCGTAAAAGCGGCAAATGCGGCGCAGCCGGCGGATAACGTTTGCCACATGGCTGCCGAACACGCCCCGGTAGCCGTGCAGTTCATCGATCACCACGTAGCGGAGGTTCTCGAACAGCTTCTGCCACTTGGTGTGGTGGGGGAGGACACCGGTATGCAGCATGTCGGGATTCGTAATGACGATATGCCCGGCGGTCCGGACCGCGCGGCGGATATCGCCGGGCGTATCGCCATCATAGGTGTGGGTCTTGATGTCGCGGCCCATGCTGGTGATCAGGTCATGCAGTTCATCAAGCTGATCCTGCGAGAGCGCCTTGGTGGGAAACAGGTAGAGCGCCCGGGCGGAGGGATCGCGGGCGATGGTGGAGAGCACCGGCAGGTTGTAGCACAGGGTCTTGCCGGAGGCCGTGGGCGTGACCACGACCGTGTGTTCGCCGCGCAGTGCCGCCGCCGCCGCTTCCGCCTGGTGGGTCCACAATTGTTCGATGCCGCGCGCCCGTAAGGCGGATTGGACCGAGGCATCGATGGTCTCAGGAAAGGGCGCGTAGCGGGCCGGTTGGGGCAACATCTCCCGCCAGACGATCCAGTTGTCGCGATGCTCCGGTGCGGTTCGCAGCCGGTCAAGCAGTGTGGCGAGACCAGGACCGTGCGAGGTGGGGGTGAAGCGGGCGGGTAAGGGACCAGACACGGTGCGCCGTCCTGAGGAGGTGGTCCGCATGGTGGCCTGTCACCCGAACACCTGTGCGGATCGACCCTGAGCGTCGCATCGCTGGCGGACGCTGTCAAGCCGAACCGCCGGTTGACCGCGCGGGTAATGCTCAGGGAATGGCAATGGGTGGGCCATTACCCCCGGCCCGATTGCACCCGTTCGCCGGGTCCGCCCGGGTCGAGGAAACTGTGCCTTCGCTTCAGGTGGTGTAGATTCAGCTGAAGCCATCCCGCTCCACCCCAACCCGGCAGGTACAGACATGCCCCGCTATGACGGTGTCCAGATCAGCCAGGCTGGTGCAGGAATCATGATGGTGAAGTTCAGCCGGCCTCCACACAACTTCATCGAAGTGCCGCTGATTGCCGCGATTGCCGACGCCTATCACGAGATCGGCGCGATGCCTGAGGCTCGAGTGATCGTGCTGGCTTCTGAGGGCAGACACTTTTGCGCCGGCGGCGATTTCAGCGGCGTTGCCGGTGGCAGCGCGGGCAGCGCCGCGGCGGCGCTGGTTCCATCGCAATTCGGCAATGCCGCCTATGCCGAGGGCGCCCGGATGATGGAGGCGCCATTGCCTGTGATAGCCGCTATTCAGGGGGCGGCGGTGGGGGGCGGGCTGGGTCTGGCCTGCACCGCTGATTTTCGCGTCGGTTCCGCGGAAACGCGGCTGGTGCCGAACTTTGCCCGGTTGGGCATCCATCACGGCTTCGGCCTGACCGTCACCTTGCCCCGCATCGTCGGGTCGCAGCGCGCAACTGAATTGCTCCTGACCGGCAAGCGCATCCATGGCGAGGAAGGATACCGCATCGGCCTGCTTGATCGCCTTGTCAAAGGGCAAGATTTGGAGGCGGCGGCGCTCGCCTTTGCCGCTGAAATTACCAGTTCGGCGCCGCAGTCAATTCGGGCGATCCGGGCCACGATGCGGCAAGGATTGGCGGATCAGTTCCGCGCCGCCACCCTGTGGGAGTCGCAGGAGCAGGGCCGGCTGAGCAGTACCGAGGACTTTCGCGAAGGCGTGCGGGCGAACGCCGAACGGCGGCCGCCGCACTTCACCGGCCGATGAGGATGAGCGGCAGGTGGCGCGGTGTCATCAGTAAGCGGCGCGTCATACGGAACACATTTTCGAAAGCGACAGGCGAGGGTCTCATTGCTGGTGGGAGGCAGTCGCATTTCTTGGAATGGCTCAGTAGCGCCCAGCTGGCCGGACAGATAGTCTGAGCGCGGGCAATGCCGCAGCCTGCATCTACGCCAGTGCAATCGACGGTGGAAGCGGTGGCCCACAACACGGGAGGAACGTCATGGCACGAAGTACGGTGGCATTTATCGAGCGAGGGCTGGCCTTTGCGCACGCGGCCCTCAGGGATGCGCGGAATGGCACGGATGAGCAGCTCCATTTCGTCCCACCGAGCGGCAGCCACTCGATCGCCTGGTGCTTGTGGCACACGGCCAGGATCGAGGATCTGATCATTAACGCCCGTGTGAAGGGCGGCACGGTGCTGTGGGATGCCACCTGGGCGGAACGTATCGGCCTTCCCTTTGAGGGGTTCGGGGCCGGCATGAGCGACGCCGACGCTCAGCAGATTCACATCCGTGACATGGAGGCGTTCGGTGCCTACCAGGAGGCGGTCTGGGCCGCGACCGACGCGTTTCTAGAAGGTGCAGACGACGCGGCGCTCGACCGCGAAGTGCCGAGCCGCACCGGCAGCGAGACCGTTGGCGAAGCGATCCTCCTGCACATGATCGGGCACTTCAACGGGCACCGGGGCGAGATCAACACGCTGCGGGGGATGCAAGGGATGCCCACCGTGATGGCCGCGCAGGGAACGCACTGACGCATTGGCCGGCGGGGCTGACGCATCCCCGTTTTGGCGTCAGCCGCATCCGCGCGCGCGCGACAACGCGGCGGCCGGTTGCCTGAGCGGGTGGCCGGATATGGTGTTGTCGGTCGACGGCTCATGTCATCGACCTGACTAAACATTGCGCCGGCAAAGGCGAAACAAGGGTGCACGATGCGTGAGACACGGCGTTGTTGCGCGAGTACCGACTCCGGCATCGCCACTGCCAAAACGGCCGATGCCCGCCATGATTGGCGGGCATCACATGTGGATTGGGGAGCCGGCTCCCGGATTCGAACCGGGGACCTGCTGTTTACGAAACAGCTGCTCTGCCACTGAGCCAAGCCGGCGCTGGTGCCGTACGCACCCGCTTAGTTTATCGATTCGGCTACCATACGGCAAGAATGGCTGATGCGGCGCGCCGGCGCCGCGGGAGATCGCGAGCGTGGCAGGAAGCACGGTGATGATCGTTACCGGTGGCGCCGGTGCGCTGGGGCAGGCGGTGGTCACGGCGCTGCGGGCCACCGGCGCTGATGTGGCGGTGCTCGACCGGGGATTTGGCCATGCTCCGGCTGGTTGGGCCGCTGACGCCGGCATTACTCAAATACCCATCGACCTGCTGGATGATGCGGCGGTGCAGCGGTCGGTCCGAGAGCTTGTCACGGCGCAAAGCCGAATTGACGGGTTAGTCTGTTTGGCTGGTGGGTTCTTCGGCGATACGCCAATCGTGGACACGGCGACCGACCGCTTGCGCGAGCAGCTCGATCTCAATCTCGTCTCTGCCTATGCTGCCGTCCATGCCGTGCTGCCGCATATGCTGGCGGCTGGCGGTGGGGCAATCGTCTGCGTCGGCTCGCGGCCGGCGGTGCGGGCCGTGCCGAATGCGGTGGCGTACGCGATCGCCAAGCTGGGTGTGGTCAAGCTGATGGAAGCGGTGGCGGAGGAGTATCGCGGCAGCGGCATTCGGGCAAACGCCATCCTGCCCTCGATCATCGATACGCCTGCCAACCGGCGGGCGATGCCGGATGCCGATGCTGAGACCTGGGTGCGCCCGGAACAGATCGCAGCCGTAGTGCGTTTTCTAGTCAGCGCCGACGCTGAAGTGATCTCCGGGGCGGCAATCCCTGTCTACGGCCGTGCCTGACTGAGCCGGCTCACCAATGCGGGCGTGGCGGGCAAGACGATGCCGCCCGGTGGCTAACTCAATGTGAGCCACCGGGCGGCATGAGTTTTCACGTTACGGCCAAACCGGAAACGAAGCTGGTTCACCAGGCATCAAGGGAAGCCTGCTCCCGAAGAAGTTGGCTTCCCTTGATAGCGTTGGCGGCCGGCGGGTTATGCCTTGAGCTTCTTTACTTCGTCGATCAGCGCGGGGATGGTGCTCTTGAAATCCTCGATGATCGCGTAGCGGGCGTTCTTGACCATCGTCGCGTCGGCGTCCTTGTTGATCGCGACGATGTTCTTGGAGTTGGCCATGCCGGCCCAGTGCTGGCTGGCGCCGGAGATGGCGACGGCGATATACAGGTCGGGCGAAACGGTCTTGCCGGTGAGTCCCACCTGCTGGGAGGGCGGATACCAGCCCAGGTCGCAGGCGGCCCGGCTGGCGCCCACCGCGCCGCCGAGGGCGGCTGCCAAGTCTTCCAGCGGTTTGAACCCTTCCGGGCCACCGAGGCCCCGGCCACCGGAGACGACGACGGCGGCATCCTCTAGCTTGATCCCCTCCGCCTCGGCCAACTGGCGGCCAATCAGCCGCTCGCGCACAGCGGCAGGATCGATCTCAGCGTCCATCGGGATCGTGTCGCCGGCGCGGCCCGACTCCTCCGGCAGCGGGTCAAAGCTCTTGCTGCGGATCGTGGCAATCTGGGGGGAGGTGGCGACCGTGACGACAGCGCGGGCGCTGCCGCCGTAGCAGGGCCGGGTCCACTGGATGGCGCCGCCCTCGATTGCGAACTCGGTCACGTCCATCACGACGCCCGTGCCCAGCCGGAAGGCGAGGCGGGGAGCGAGGTCGCGGCCGATGCTGGTCTGGCCGAGCAACACGACGGCCGCATCGGCGACTTCGACCGCCGACTGTGCGGCCGGCACCCAGGTATCGGTCAGATAATCGTCCAGTTGGGCGTCCGCGTAGGTATAGACCAGATCGCCACCGGCAGCGATCGCCTCCTGGGCGAGCGACTCGGCGTTGGACCCGAACAGAGCGACGTTGACCAGGCCGCCCAGTTCACCGGCAATTCGAGAACCAGCCGCAATCATCTCTTTGGTCAGTGGGGCCAGCGCGCCTTCTGCCACTTCCCCGATGACCAGCACACCCTCTGCCATTGGATGCTCCTATCCGTGTGTCAGCCGCCCCAACTTCACTTGCGTTGCACCGAGCGAGGCGCTCGGGCGCAGGCGTAAGGAAGGCGGCGTTGCAGTGGCTAAATCAACTTGGCATCGCGCAACTTCTTGGCGAGGTTGGCGGCCTTCTCCTGTGGGGTGTCGCCCTCAATAATCTCGACCTTCGATTCCTTGACCGGGACGTACAGCTTCTCGAGGTTGAGGCGCGGCGTGACATCAGCGGCGCTGAGGCCGAGGTCGGCCAGGGTGTAGTTGGTCACCTGCTTGCGGGCGGCGGCCATGATCTGGCGAAGCTGCGGATAGCGCGGGTCGCCCAGTTCGTTCGAGACGGTGACGACCGCGGGCAACTGGACCTCAATGGTCTCGAAGCCATCGGCCAGCACCCGCTCAACGGTCAATTTGTCGTCAGCGGCGGTGACACCCTTGGCGAAGGTCGCCTGCTCCATGCCCAGCGTTTCGGCGAGGCCGGGGCCGGTGACGCCCCAGTCCCAGTCGGCAGCCTGCCGGCCGGCAAAGACGGCATCGACATCACCGATCTTGCGGATGGCGGCAGCGAGCACCGTGACCGTCACAAAGGGGTCAAAGGTGTCGGCCAGGGCCGGGTCGTCGATCAGCACGCCGTTATCGGCGCCCATCGCCAGGGCATGCTTGATCACATCGCGGGCGCCGGCGGCGCCCATGCTGAGGACGGTGATTTCGCCGCCCCCCTGCGCGTCGCGAATTCGCAGCGCCGCTTCGACGGCCTGGGCGTCGAACGGGCTGATTACCGGGGCGATGCCCTGTGCAGGCACGACCTTGCGGCCACCGGCGTCGATCTTGAACGCGGCCGCCGGCGTTTCCGGGTCAGGAATCTGCTTGACACAGACAACCGTCTTCATCGTTGTGCCTCTCCTGGAACGGCCGGGGCCGCCCCCCTCCGCGCCACTTCAATAGACTGTGGCGCACCTTTTGCTAGTCTACGGCTTCCGCTCTTACACGCCAGTGGTACGAGAAAAACATCACGAACGGGGGACGCTGGACGCGGGACGCGGGACGGGCAGCGGGGTACCAGTGATGAGGGACCAAAGGCCCGGAACAGGGCCGCGGGCTGATTGTGTGATGCGGGTGTTCCGGCGGCTTTTCGGGCGGGGCGGGGGCGAGGCGAAAGTGGTCGCGGGCGGGCGGGGGTTGAAGGTTTGATGGTTTGTTTGATCGTTTGCTGCCTGGGTGCGGTTGTCGATCACCATGCCATATCTGCCAGCGTGCCATCCGTGGTTGTTGCTCCGACCATTGCCCTGCCTCCCCGGCTGCGCCTCAGCCGTTCATTCTGGCAGTCTGGCGTGGTAGCTGGGGATTGTCCGGGGAAGATGTGACGGGCGCTGCCGCGGGCGGGTTGATCCGCCGGTTACAGGGAGAGGCGCTGGACAAAGGTGGCGAGGGCATCGAAGTACTGGTGGATGCCCACACTCATCAGGTCGTTGTGACCAGCGCCATCGATCACCAGCAGTTCTTTCTCAGCGGAGCCGATCGCCTGCTGAACTTCGAGGGCAGTATCGAGCGGGATCAGTTCGTCCCAAGCACCATGGATGGTCAGCAGCGGCAGGGTAATGCCCGCCAGCCGCGTTCGCTGGGCTTCGGCCAGCGCCTGCCAGGCCGCCTGGTCCTCACTGGGGCGGGCGAACCGGCTCCAACCACGAATGCCGGCTGCGCCCGATTCAAGAATCAGCCCGAGGAAGCCCCGGGCATCGGTGGCCGCCAGTTCCGTAGCCGGCAGTGCGCCGAGCGAGCGGCCCATAAGAAACCGGGGGCCACGGTACTCCCGCGCATCCAGTTCGGCGAAGGCCGCGTCTTTGATCAGGTGCGCGTCCGCGAGCATCCAGGTAAACGCGGGCTGACCGCCGCTCTGGCCATATCCCCGATAATCGGCAACGACCAGATTCATGCCGAAGTGCGCGTAGACGGGGGCGATGTCGTCGTAGTCGGCGACCACCTCACCGTTGCCGTGAAAAAACAGCACCGTCGGCGCGGCCTGCTCGTGCAGGTGCAGGCGGACATGCACCCGGATATCAGCGGCCACCGGCACCATCAGGTCGGCGGCGCCGGCCGGCAGTGGTGAACTGGCGCGCTGAGGATAAAACATCACCGCGCGAATGTCGGGCCGGTCGAGCAAAGAAAAGTCGGCCATCGGTTACCACCTCCACCGCGGGTTCGGCAGACTACGTTCGCCGCAGTGGCGATCATGCCATGCCAGACCGTGAGAATGAAGGCATGGCCGCGCCCCCAATCGACAAATGACGTGATGATGCTTGCTGCACGGGGGCGATGCGCAAATGGGAGACAGATGGCGGGGCGAAAGGTGCCCGGGATGGCTTGTGTGCAAAGAGGTTTTGGCACTTGGTGGAACTGGCGCTCGATGTTCCGCCGAAACTGGCCGGGAGAGCGGCCCGGCGCTGGTGCCGGCAGCGATTATTTGGACGCGGCCAGTCCTGCTGGCAGGGGCCGACTCAACATGCTGTTGCCGGAGTATGGGTGTGTGATGACCGTATGGTGAACGCGGCTGCTGGTGCTGCCCGCCTGGTCGAGAACTATTTCTCTTCCGGCAACCTACGTTGCCCGGGCTGATGCCGGGGAGCGGGGCGAGGGAGCCACGGCCGCGCTGCTCTCTTCCAGGTCCGGTTCGCGCAATAGCCGGAAGGTGAGCCCACCGACCAGGGCAAGCAGGATGCCCAGACCGATGAAGCCGGCAGTAAACGATAGCGATGCGAAGGCGGCGGCGCTGAGCGGTCCGGCGATGAAGGCCAGCGCCTGGACACTACTGGCCGTGCCGAAGGCCGCGCCGCGGCGTTCATACGGGACGGCGGCGGCAATGATCGTATTGGTGGCGGGCAGCATTGCCCCCTGGCACAGCCCGGTGATGGCAAAGGCCGCGATGAACAGGGGCAGAGCGCCGGCGAAGCCGAGGGCGGCATGAGCGAGCGCTGCCACCGCCAGTAGCAGGACAAGGACCGGGCGCAACCGCCCGGGCCGCTGCAAAAAGCGGCTCAGACCAATCGCTCCCACCATACTGCCGAAGCCGGCGCAGGCAACCGCCAGACCCGTCAGGGCGGTCAGCCCGTCCTTGCCATGCATGCGCTCGATCACGATCGGCGCGGAGGTGCGGACAAGGCCACCGGTCATGTGAATCATGAAGAAGACCAGCAGGCCGATCGCAAACTGCACCGAGAGGCCGCCGGTAATTGCCGTGAGCCGCCCCGTCCGGGCCGCTGGCGCATCACCAGCGAGGGGCGAGCGGGTTCGGCCGGCGGCAACCCGGTCGCGGGGAACCACCAGCAGCACGATCAGGGCCGCCATACTGGGCACCAGCGCACCGGCGATCACCGCGCCGCGCAGGCCAAAGAGCAGTACGAGCAGGGCGCCCAGCACCGGGCCGATCGTGTTGCCGCCATACTGGGCGCCCTGGACCATGCCCAGCGCCGAGGTGAGGCGGGAACGGGGCACGCTCACACTGGTCAGGGCGACGGCAGCAGGAATGAAGCCAGAGAGCAGGCCCTGACTGGTCCAGGCGATGACGAAGTGCGCCGGATGCCGGGCGACAGCGGCAATCAAGGTGGTCAGGGTGGCGGCAAACAACGCCCGGACAAACATCCGCTTGCGGCCGTAGCGGTCGGCCAGCATCCCCCAGAGGGGGCCGCTGACCAGCCGGGCGACGCCCGTGCCTGTATAGGCCAGTCCCACCCAGGCCAGGGCAGACGCATCATCCTTCGCGCCCAGGTCCTTCATGTAGATGGCGAGAAAGGGCACCCAGAAGTTCATGGCGAAGGATGCCATGCCCGCGCCCAGCGCGATGACCAGGACGGTCCGCTGCCATCGCGGGAAATCGGCTTCGTCACTCAGCGGCGGGTTGGGGTGATGATCGGTCATCGTGGTTCTGGTTTGTCACAGGTGTGTGTAGGAGATGTTTCGAGGGACTGGGAACGGGCAGCGGGCAGCGAGCGGTGGGCAACGGGGGAGCGGTTTGGCGGACGTGCCTTCCGGAGGGGTTGAGGCTCGGTTTGCGAAGACCCCCCTGTGTCCCCCCTATGGAAAAGGGGGGATCGGTCAGAAGCTGGTCCCTCGGGTTGCATAGGGGGACCCGATGATCCGGGACGCGAGGCATCTTCACGGAAATGCCACCGCTCAACGGGCGAGGGTTCCCAAAGTCGTTGCCGGCCCTTTTGTCACCGGCCTGCCTATTTCCGTTTCATGTGCCTGGTTAGCGGAGGGGCCGGAACATGCGGCGGATATCCTCTACCAGCAGGTCCGGTTCTTCGAGGGCGGCGAAGTGGCCGCCTCGGTCGAATTCGGAGAACTGGACGAGGTTGCAGGCGCGCTCTACCCATTCCCGCGGCGGGCGGCTGATCTCTACGGCGAAGCGGGCGAAGCCGGTGGGTGTTTCCACCCGTTCACCTTTGGCCATTGGGCGGGCATGGACGCGGTTCTCATAGTAGAGACGGGTTGAGGAGCCGATGCAGCCCGATACCCAGTAGATCATGACGTTGGTGAGCAGGTCATCTTTGGAGAAGCGGGATTCGACATCACCTCCGCAATCGCTCCAGGAGCGAAACTTCTCGACAATCCAGGCGGCAAGGCCGGACGGTGAATCGGTGAGGCCGTAGGCGAGGGTCTGCGGTTTTGTGCCCTGGATATTGGAGTAGCCGGTTTCCACGTCGCGCCAGCGCCCCATTTCGGCCATCATCTGCTTCTCGGCGTCCGTGAGCGGCGGCGTGGTGGCATCGGTAAACGGGCGAAAGCCGAGCATGTTCATGTGAATGCCGGATACCGGGCCAGGGTATTTGCGGCCCAACCAGCCCGTGATCACCGCTCCCCAATCGCCACCCTGGGCGCCATAGCGGGGATAACCGAGCGTCTGCGTCATCAGGCTGTGGAACAGATCGGCGATCCGCTCGCTGTGGATACCCGGCACACCGGCGTCGGCGCTGAAGCCGTAGCCGGGCAGGCTGGGGGCGATCACATCGAAAGCGTCGGCCGGGTCGCCACCGTAGGCCGCTGGATCGGTGAGCGGGCCGATGATCTTGGAGACCTCCCAGAAGGAGCCGGGCCAGCCATGGCTGAACAGCAGCGGGAATGGGTTGGGTCCCTTGCCGCGCGCATGGACGAAGTGCAGGTCCTGGCCAGCGACCGTCGCCATGAACTGGGGCATGGCATTGAGACCGGATTCGATTTTGCGCCAGTCAAAGCCGTCCAGCCAGTAAGCGACCAGTTCCTTCTGATAGGCGAGGTTAGCGCCATAGGTCCAGCCGCTGTCGTGCACCTCGCCGGGAAAGCGGGTGCGGCGCAGCCGCTCGCGCAGGTCGTCGAGGACGGCCTCGGGTGTTTCCAGGGTGAATGGGCGGATGGCGGTGGTGGTCATGCTCAGCCTCCGGGTTTGTAAGCAGGCGACCATCGGACCGTCGCCCTTGAACGCGGTTCGATTGTCGCAGATTGGCTGATTGAAGGTGGCACCGGTGACTGCGAGCAGCGGTGCTAACGGTAGCGGGCTGGCTACCCTGAAGGTTCACGACGCACTTCCTCGGGCAAATCAGGGTGGTGCTGAAGGACGGTGCGAATGAAGTCACCAGGCGTGATGGCGAGAATAGGAAACCCGGCCGCATTCACCGCTGCCAAAAGGCGCCGGTCCAGCGTGATCAGGTAGCTCGCGTGTGCGGCGAGGGCGGCGGCCACGACATGTACGTCTTTTTTGGTGATGTGATGGGGATACTGCTCAACATGTTCACTACTGGGCACCTCGGTGATGAGCCATGATATGCGCGTCAGCAATTGGAAATAGGTATCCAATGCGGCGGGACGAAGTTTCATGCGAATATTGCGCTCTGCTTCGGAGAGTACAGGAATCGACACCGCTCCGCGCAGGAGACCGCGCTCGATCAATGACAGGATGAATCCTGAACCGCCATTGACCCGACCCGAAGCCGCGATCAACGCGGCGGCGTCGATAAACAGGAGTGTTGATCGATCAATGGACATTGCCACTAGCTGTTATTGGAATCCAACCAAAATGTTTGACGATTGACAACGCATCATCGTCAAGCGCATCTTCCTGCAAGAACGCCTCGATTTCTTGCGTCGTATAGTCGCGCAGGATGATATCTGACCTGGCGTTCGTACTGAGCAACAGCAATTCAACATTGTCGCGAGGAATGCGATAGACGCGTCCGACCCGGGATGCCAACAGCACTCCCCTGCGAATATAGCGGTAGATCGTGTCAACGCTGACCTGCAAATACTCGGCAACCTGTTCAGGCGTCATCACGTCGTGAGCAGCACTGGCAGAGGAAAGCAGTGGCATGGAGCTTCTCCTGACGACAGTGTATCAGTCACCCGGACAATAAGAGACCGCTTTTCACACCGCCCGGCGCAGCAGCCAGAGGAAGAAGGGCGCGCCGGCGACCGCCGTGACGATACCGATGGGCAACTCGCGTGGGGAGGCGGCAGTGCGGGCGACGGCATCGGCGCCGACGACCAGGATGGCGCCGAGCATACCGGAGACGGGCAGGTTCCAGCCGTGACGGGGTCCGATCAGGTAGCGGGCCAGGTGGGGCACGATCAGGCCGACGAATCCGATCATGCCGGCAACGGCGACGGCGCTGCCGGTGAGCAGGGCGACGACGACAATCGCGGCGGCGCGCAGCCATTGCACCGGCAGTCCCAGGCCGGTGGCCGGGTCATCGCCGAGCGCGAGCACGTCCAGCTTGCGGGCCAGCAGCAGCGCGCCGAGGAGACCGACCGCCGAATAGGGTTCCAGCGCGTGGAGATGGGTCCAGGTGCGGGCGGACAGGCCACCGGACAGCCAGGTCATGGTAGTCTGCACGGTAATCTGGGAGGTGAGCAGAATGAAGGTGGTGAACGAGGCGAGCAACGCCCCCACGGCAACGCCGGCCAGTACCAGCCGCATCGGCGATGCGCCACCCCGCCAGGCCAGGCCATAGACCAGTGCCGCCGCCGCCAGCGCCCCGGCCACGGCCACAATTGGTAAGCGGGTGAAACCGAAGCCGGGATCGAGCCGCAGCGCCAGCACGGCGGCCAGGCCCGCGCCAGCAGAAATGCCGAGCAGGTTCGGCTCCGCCAGGGGATTGCGCGTCACCGATTGCAGCAACGCGCCGGCGACGCCGAGGTTGGCGCCGACCAGCACCGCCAGCAGAACACGGGGCAGGCGGAGATTCCAGACGACGCGGGCGAGGCCGGTGCGCTCGCCGGTAATCGCCGCCCAGACATCACTGATCGGGATCCGCAACGAGCCGATACTGGCGCCCACGACAATGGTGAGCGCCAGCAGCCCGACAACGCCGGCCAGGACGAACGGCCGCCTATCGACCCGCGGGTGGAAAGACGCCGGGATAGAGAAGGGGAGCGAGCTCATCAACCTGTTGCTCCACGCGCGGCCCCGCCGATTGCACCAGCGTCACCGGATCGATTTCATGCACACGCCCGGCCTTGACCGCTTTGAGACTCTGCCAGGCCGGATTGCTCGCCAGTCCCTGCGAGAGCTTGGGAGCGTTGGGCGGGCCGGCGCTGAGGACGAGAATCACATCGGGGTCGGTGGCGGCAAGCTGTTCCAGGCTGTAGGACGTAAAGCCGGGAAAGGGCGAGGTATCGGGACCATCGGGCACGATGTTTTTCCCGCCCAACCGCTTGACCACATCACCAACGAAAGAATTGGGTTTGGCGGCGAAGAAGGTATTCGGGTCACCAATCATGATGAAAGTGGAGGGGCGTTGTGCCGGCAGCTTGGCGTTGATGCCGGCGAACTTATCCTCAATCCGCTTGGCCGCTTTTTCGCCGTTTTCGGCCTTGCCCATGATCTGGCCGGCAACGCGCAACTGCTTGGTCACGTCATCGACCGTGAGAAACCGCATGGCGAATACCGGAGCGATCTTGCCCAGTTCGGCCAGTAAGGTGGGTGCTTGAATCTGCTGATCCGCGAGAATCAGGTCCGGCGCCTGGGCGGCGACCTGCTCAAGATTGACCTGGTAGGAGGAGCCGACCGCGGGGAGCGAGCGGGCGGCATCCGGCACCGTGGCAGAGGAAACGCGGGCGGCGGGCGGCGCATCGACCGCATAGAGCGTTTCGACCACCGACGGGCTGAGCGCCACGACCTTCTTTGGCACCTGGGCGATGGCGACCGATTTGCCGGTGTCGTCGGTCCAGGCACGGACTGCCGGCGCCTGGGACGCGGCGGTGGCCGCCGCGCCGGCGGCGCTGGTGGCCGCAGCCGTGGGAACAGCGGCCTGCGCAGAAGGCTGGGCCGCCGGTGTGGTCTTACTGGTGGAACTGCTGTCGGAATCACTACCGCATGCCGTGCTAACAACGGCGACTGCCAGCGCCGCCGCCAGCCAGCGACGACGCGCGAACCATTCCGCCATGATGAGCCCCCTCAACGAGTCAAGCGATATCAGTGCTTGTTTTGAGCGTAGGTTTCACCCGGCGAGTACACCAGTCAGTTTTGGGGAGATTTACTAAGATTTTATCAAGCGGATGAGTGCGGCAGCGAGGCGGGCGGCTGATTGCCGGACCACAGAAACAGCGCCTCCAGCGGTGAGTGATCGCTCAGCCTTTGTTCCCGCAGCGGATGCAGGTAGCTACAGGAGACGGGGTTGAGGGACTGCGAGGCGAGGATGTGGTCGAGCCGGTACCCGTACAGGCCGCGATGCCACCAGCTACATTCCCGCTCGGTATAACCGTGCACCGTGCGAAAGACATCGACGATGCCATGAGGCGACATTCCGGTGAGCAATTGTCGTTCTGCCTGGTCGCGGCGCGGACCGAGACCGAATGACTTCGCCACGTAGTAGCGCTGATTGCTCCCCAACTGCTGGGCGAAGGTAATCAAGGTTCCATCTTCGAGCTCGCGCCGGGGGCTGTTCAGATCGGCGCAGAGGATCTGGGGTCGAGCCGGACGGGCCGTTATCCGCGCGAAAATTCCTTCCATCGTTTCGATTTTGGCCAGCGGCTCCTTATTACTCCACACCGGTACGTAGGCACTGTGCACATGCACATCGCCTACCGGGGCATTCACCGATACCGAAAGCAGCCGCTCCGGCCACGGCATTGCGATCGCCGGATAGGCAAGGGGGTGCAGCGGCCAGCGCGAAGCGATCAGCGTACCGTAGTGCCGGCGGCCGGTGTACAGGCCATCGCCCGGGGATGCCTCGAAACTGACGCGGCAGTGGAGCAAGCCAATGGCGTGCAAAGCGCCGGCGTAGGTGGCCGCGGTGCGCGGGATGACTTCCTGCAAGGCAACGATGTCGGGCTGTCGTTCGGCCAGGGCGGCGATTTGCTGGGGGATGCGGCGGCCACCACCCTGGCGGACATTCCAGGTAATCACCCGAACCGGCAACGCCCCTGTTTGCCGCTGCATCGTGCTTCCCATCGGGTACTGCGCCGGCGCCGTATCGCCAGCGTTAGGGTACGTCAGACAGGCGAATCACAATCGCCTTGCCGTCACCGGGCGTCTGGCTGGCGTCACAGTGGCGGCCGGAGGCGGCATTGCCCAGATCGAGCTGCGTGACGCTGTAGCCGGCCGTGCGGAATGCAGCCGCGACCTGATCGCGGCTCTCGTCGAACGCGCGGCCCACGTGACCGCAACCGGCTGGTTCGTCCCGATGAACGGCGGCAAGGACATGGATTTGCCGGTCGTCTGCGGTGACGGCAGCGATGCGGAGATGGATGCGGGCGCCGCCGCCCAGGTCGAGTCCGAACTGGTAAGCGGTCGCTTGCCTGGCGCCAGCGACGGTGAAGGACATTGGCTCGCCGGCGACTTCGTACCAGCCGAGCACATTCTGCACGGTGGTGGCGGCCCTGCTGCTATCGATCCCTGGCTGGGCCGATTCGAAGACGATATTGACCGGATCAGCGCGGCTGCCATCCGACCGGGAGAGGTAGGGTTCGAACGGCAGGGGCGACGCGGTGGCGATCGTATAGAGGCGAAAGGTGACGAATACCACCAGGGCCAGGGCCGCCAGGTCGACTGCCCCAGCAGCGAGGCCGCCCAAGGTAATCCGGCGACGACGGGCTGCACGCGGACTGAGCATGGCTGGCTCCCGGCTGGCAGCGCAGTACCCGGTGGCATCGCGCTGTATTGCAGTATTCGACGCAAAGCCCGGCAACCTTAGGCGGGTAGTGCAGTCGCCCGCACGCTGCCTTCGCCGAATGTAGGGAGGAGAGCTGCGGCGCTGGGGGGAGTGCCCGCTCAGGCTTGCCCTCGTACAACTGGGAGTGTGGGCTGCGTCGAGTGGGTGGCGGCCTTGTCTCTCGCGCTCCGGTCGCGTACTACAGAGGCGAATACCCGCCGCAATCACCGATGGAGGCCGCCCGTGCCCTGGAATCAATATCAGACCAACGCCATTCCCACGATCAGCACCGATGTTGTAGACATCAACGGCGATGGCGGCGCGACGATCAACGCCTATGTCGCCCGACCGGACGGCGACGGACCCTACCCGGGCATCGTGCTAATTCATCACATGCCCGGATGGGATGAAATCTACCTGGAGATCGCCCGCCGGTTCGCTCAGCACGGCTATATCACCGTCAGCCCGAACCTGTATGCGCGTCACGGCCACGGCACCCCGGACGAGGTGACGGCCAAAGTGCGCGCCGAGGGCGGCGTGCCCGACTCACAGGTGGTGGGTGACTGCCGAGGGGCACTCGACTTTCTCAAGGCGCAGCCGGGGCATAACGGCAAGGCCGGCGTGATCGGTACCTGCTCCGGTGGCCGCCACGCCTATCTGGTCGCCTGCCAGACCCAGGCGTTCGACGCCGTGGTCGATCTGTGGGGCGGCGGTGTGGTCCAAACCGAATTCACGGACAAGCGGCCGGTGGCGCCGATCACGATGACTAAGGACCTTAACTGCCCGCTACTCGGCATCTTCGGCAATGACGACCAGTCGCCGACGCCGGCGCAGGTTGACCAGCACGAAGAAGAATTGAAAGCGCAGGGCAAGCAGTACGAGTTCCATCGCTACGATGGTGCGGGTCACGGGTTCTGGTATTACGACCGGGCGGCTTACCGGCCAACGCAGGCAATGGATAGCTGGAACAAGGTGCTGGCCTTTTTCGAGCAAAACCTGACCTGAATGTCCGCCGGCGTCTCATGCGGCCGAACCAGGGATAAGTGGAGTACCCGGGGGCGGCGCCGCTCTGGCGCTTGCTCCGGTACTCCGCCAGGCGGGGAAGGCAACCTCTCCGCGTGAACCGGGTGCCCCGCGGTTCCACTGGCGCTATCGGTCCAGCGGGTGAACGAGGTCTTTCGTGGCTTTTCGCCGGGAGGGTATTCGGTAACCGGGCGGCCATTGGCAACACCTGGTCATGGTCGCGGGATGTACCGCGCCGCAACCGGTCATACTTGAAGGCAACGCACTCGCCGGCCGGCAGCCGCGCCGGCCACACCAAATGGACGCCGGCGGTCAGGTAGCCGCCGGCGCCCGGTACGGTGGGCAAGATCGCACCGCGAAGCGGGCACAGAATTGGCCCCGCTTCGCGGCACGGTTATTTCAGGTGTTTCTCGTAGAAGGCGAGCACTTTCTGCCAGCTATCCTGCGTCTGCTCGGGGCGGTATCCGGCGGTAAAGTTTGCCCAGAAGCCATGAGCGGCGCCGTCATAGCGGTGAAATTCGTAATCCTTGCCGTTGGCCTTGAGCGCCTCCTCCAGCTTGTCCACCTCGGCCGGAGTGGGGAACTGGTCGTCGTTGCCGAAGATACCGAGCAGCGGCATGTGGATATCTTTGGTGGCCTCAAACGGCGAAACCGGCCGGTCCTCGCTCACTGAGAAGCGCTGATCAGGAATGACGGCTCCACCCCAGCAATCGACCGCGGCATCCAGTTCCCCAACCTGGGAGGCGGCGAGCCAGGCCTGGCGGCCGCCGGAGCAGAAGCCGATGCAGCCGGCCTTGCCGTTGCTGTCCGGCTGCGACTTCAGCCAGCGGGCGCTGGCGGCGATATCGCCCATCACCTGCGGGTCGGGCGGACCCCAGGTCTGAAACGCCTTGGCGCGTACGTCGGCCTCGCTCATCGGCATCCAGCGCGAAAACAGGTGGGGAGAGATCGCGGCGTAGCCGGCATCGGCGAACTTGCGTACGATTTCGCGGGTCCAGGCATCCCAACCGGGTAGGTGGTGGATCACCACCACGCCGGGGTGTGGCCCGGGGTCGGTGGGCGCGGCGACGTATGCCTCAATCGGATCACCGTTGTGGCCGTTGATGGTGACGAGCTGCGTCGTCGTGTTATAGCTGGGCACCAGAATCCTCCCTGCCTCAGATGCTTGCTCACATAAAGCCGGGCACAGCCTAGCATACCTATCGTTTACGAGCGTCGCGGGCCTGTTGCGCTAGGGCCGGATGATGCAGCGGAAGCCGATATGGGCCATGCCCGTTTCCACCATCTGCGGCTGGCGTGCCGCCGGCCGGTAACGTAGGCAATAGTTGGGCGCGCACAGGTGGGAACCGCCCTTGATCACGCGGCGGGGGATATGCTCGCCGCCGGCGGCCTGTGCGTCGAAGCTGGGGTTCGGGTCGAGCATGCGGGGATTGTGCGGCGTGCAGCAGCCGTGATGGATGCTGTCTTCATGGCTGGTGGTGTAAAAATCGCTCGTCCATTCCCAGACGTTGCCGGCCATATCAAACAGGCCGTAGCCGTTTGGCCGGAAGGAGCCGACCGGCGCAGTGCCCTCGTAGCCATCCAGCTTGAGGTTTTGCCAGGGGAACTCGCCCTGCCAGGTGTTTGCCATCAGCCTGCCGCCGGGGGCAAATTCCTCCCCCCAGCAGTAGGTGGCGCCCTCCAGCCCGCCCCGGGCGGCGAACTCCCACTCGGCTTCGGTGGGCAACTCTTTGCCGGCCCAGGTCGCATAGGCCTCGACATCTTCCCAGCAGACATGGACGACCGGATGCCGTTCCTTGCCGCCCGTGTTGCTGCCCGGTCCGCCCGGCTGATGCCAGCTAGCGCCCGGTAAATAGCGCCACCAGTTCTGCATGTTGGTCAGGTCCACCGGCCCGCGCGTCGCCCGGAAAACCAGAGAGCCGGGCACGAGGTTCTTTGGGTCCACGCCGGGATAATAGGCGGGGTCGAGCGGGCGTTCGGCCACGGTGACGTAGCCGGTCTCCTTGACGAACCGGCGAAACTCGGCGGTCGTGACGGTGTACTGATCCATCCAGAAGCCGTCCACGCTGACGCGATGCGACGGTCCTTCTTCCTGGTAGGCAGGGAGATCGGAGCCCATTGTGAATTCACCGCCGGGTATCCACACCATGTTTTTCGCGGGTGGCGCCCCCGGCGCTTGCGCTGCACTCATGGTCCGCTATCCCCTCCAGTTCCGGTCTTTGAACATTGCCGTTATCGGCTTAAGTGTAGCGACTGCGCCGGAAGAGCAAAGAAGTGGGGCGATGAAGGGGCCGCGCGTCACCCCGTTATTCGGCAGGAGCGGGGAGACGCCGGGCCGGGAGCAAACTGACCCGCTGTAGGTGCGGTGGCTGCCGCGGCCCTGCGGAAATGGGGCCGCGGAACGTAGTCACTGGTGGCGCACTGGACGACCAGCGGCGTGGATGAATGCAGACCGGAGCGAGAGCGCAGAGGCGACTGTCAGTGCAGGTCCCCTTCGCCGGGCGCCGGTTGGGCGGTCTCTCTTCCTGTGTAGGAGCGGGTTGTTAGCGCCCACGATTCCGGTTCGGTCCGCGAGCGCAGCGGGGGAACGCGGGCCGGATGCGGAGCGGCATCGCCGTCCAGAGATTTGGCGTAAGGGCTAGCGCGGCTCGCCGGCCGCCGGCACTTCTGGCTGAACCAGGGCAGGCGCCGCGCCATCCGCCGTGCCCGGCTCGGCGAGGGCCAGCACGCAGAAGACCGCGGCCAGATTGGCGGCAATCGCGAGGATGATGGGCAACGTATAACTCTGGACCAGGTCGAAGATCACACCGGCCAGACTGGGGCCGGCCAACGCACCCACTGCCGCGCCGGTATACACCAGTCCAATGATGCCGCCGACACTGCGCCCGCCGAAGTAATCGGCAATCAGCGCCGGCAGCAGGGCGACGAACCCGCCATAGCCGATGCCAAACCCGACCGCGAACACGGCCAGCGCTGGCGCCCTGGCTGACAGCAGCCACCAGAGCAGCATGGCGGACATCAGCGCGTAGGCGGCAACCAGCGAACGCCGCCGGCCGAAGCGATCGGCCAGCCCGCCCACGCACAGGCGGCCGGCGGAACTGCCCACCCCAATCAGGCCAACCAGCACCGCGCCGGTCCTGTCCGACAAACCGTGGTCACGGGCAAAGGGGGCAAGGTGAGCGAAGGGTATGAACAGGCCCAGCGAGGTGGCGACCGTTGCCAGCGTGAGTAGCGCAAAGGACCGGGTGCGCACCGCCTGGCGCACGGTCAGGCCGGTGACCGGCGCCACCGTTTGTCCCGGCAGCATCAGATCACCGTCGGGCAGTTGCCCGCGCCGGGCCGGTGAATGTTCGATCAGCAGCGCACCGCCCGCACCAACGACCAGCGTGAGCAGCGCCAGCAGCAGATAGGTGGTGCGCCAGCTGGTCAGGTCGATCAACCAGGCAGCGAGCGGCGGCATCACCAGCGTGCCGGCGCCGATGCCGGCCACGGCGATGCCGGACGCGAAGCCGCGCCGGCGCACGAACCAGCGTTGCACCGCCCCGACGGAGGGCACGTACACCAGCCCCACGCCAACGCCGACACCGAGGCTGTAGGTGCAGTACACCTGCCACAGGGCTCGCGCCCGGCTGGCCGCGACCAGTCCCAGTCCGATCAGCAGGACGCCGGCCAGTACCACCCGGCGAGGGCCGATCCGGTCGGCCAGCGGGCCGCTGAGCGAACCGAGGCCGAAGTAAAGAAAGCCGGTGATAGCGAACACCAGCGCCAACTGCCCGCGTGTCGCCTGAAACTCTTCTCGGAGCGGCGTGAAAAATGCAGCGAACGAGTATGCCGTGCCGAACCCAACCAGCAGCACGGCAAAAGTTCCCCAGACGACGTACCAACCAAAGAATTTATGCACGGTGTTGACAACGCTGGGCGGAGCTTGAGGTAACGGGGACGGAAGGATGAGGGATGAGTGATGAAGGATGAGGGGGCGCGGGTCTCCTGGCTGATCTTGGCTCTCGTGCGAAGGGGCATGGGCGCAAGGAAGAATGAACGATCTGCTTGTGCCCATACTTCGTGCCCGTCGCTCGCGGCAATATCAATCCGTAAGCTGCCACGGGCCAAGCGACCGCCTTCATCCTTCATCCTTCATCCTTTTCGCCTATCGCTTCGTCCGAGTTTACTCTGGAGAGTGAGCGCGGGAGCAAGGAGGCGAGCGATGGCCACGGTGGTTTTGTGCGGGACATTGATTGACGGCAGTGGGGCGGACCCGGTGCACGGGGCGGCGATTGTGATTGAGGGCAACGGCATCACGGCGGTCAACCGGGATGGCACTATTCCCCGGGGCGCCGATGTGATCGATGCCAGCGAACTGACGGTGATGCCGGGGATGATCGACTGTCATGTCCATCTGCCCTTCTCAGCGGGCAGCGTCCAGCAACGGTTGATGACGCCCTACAGCCTGCAGGTGGCTCAGGCGCTCGACCATGCCCGGATCACGCTGGAGAGCGGTTTCACAACGGTGCGCGACGCCGGCGGCACCCCACGCGGCGTGAAGATGGCGATTGACCAGGGGCTATTCCCCGGCCCGCGGCTGAGAATTGCCGTCGGGGCGCTATCGCAGACCGGCGGCCACGGCGATTCACTGATGCCGGGCGGCGTGCAGACGCGCGTGCCCGACCCGGAGCATCCCTGGACGGTGGTTGATGGCCCGGATGAATGCCGTAAGGTGACGCGCGAACTGCTGCGTGCCGGCGCCGACCAGATCAAGATCATGACCTCCGGCGGCGTACTTTCACCCAATGACGAGCCGGGAGCCACCGGCTTCACCCGCAAGGAGATCGCCGCGATCGTCTATGAGGCGCACGCCGCCGGTAAGACCGTGATGTCGCACGCCCAGGCGACCCAGGGCATCCTCAACGCCGTGCTGGAAGGGGTAGAGTCGATTGAGCACGGTATCTATCTCAATGAGGAAGTAATCGACGAGATGAAGCGGCGGGGCACCTACCTGGTGGCGACGCTGGTGGCGCCGCTGTGGGTGATCCGCCGTGCAGAGAAAGACCCCTCCAGCGTGCCGCCCTACGCCCTGCGCAAGGCGAAGGAAGTGAAGGAAGATCACTTCGCCAGCTTCCGGATGGCGGTCGAGAAAGGCGTGCGGATTGCCATGGGCACCGATACCGGCGTCGGCCCGCACGGCACCAATGCCGAGGAACTGGCGCTGATGGTCGAGGGTGGCATGAAGCCCATGGACGTGATCGTGGCCACCACCAGGGTCGCCGCCGAGTGCAGCCGGGTGGGCCACCTGACCGGTACGCTCGAACCGGGCAAGCGGGCCGACCTGCTCGCGCTGACGGCCAACCCGCTCGATGATATGACGGTTGTGCAACACCGGGAGAACCTGGCGCTCATCATGAAAGATGGGGCGGCGTTCAAGAACACGCTCGGCGGCCGGCAGCGGGATGAGGGCTGAGGCGGGCCGGCCGGGCGCGGGAACGGATTGGCGATGCTGGCCGACGGCACGTCGCCGCGAAGTTGGCCATCGCCATGCCGGGCAGGTCCGGCCTTGCTGGGAGAAGCACGGTATCCTGTTACGGGGCTACATTGAGTCCAGGCGGGCCGCCACCATGAATGCTGTACTGGTCGAGGATCTCGTCACTCGGTACCGATCGGCGATCGAGCAGGAAATGCGCACCGTGGTCGGTGATGCGGAGCCGCTGCTCTACCGGATCATCCGTTATCACCTGGGGTGGCAGGAGCCGGGCGGGCAGCCGGGGCCGGGTTCCGGCGGCAAGGCACTCCGGCCAACCCTGTGTCTCCTCGCCTGCGGCGCCGTGTCCGCAGATGGCGGCTGGCAGCAGGCCCTACCGGTTGCTGCGGCGCTCGAATTAATCCATAACTTCTCGTTGGTTCACGACGATATCCAGGATCAGGACCGCGAGCGCCACCACCGGCCCACGGTTTGGACGATCTGGGGTGTCCCTCAGGGAATCAATGCCGGCGATGGCTTGTGGGCGCTGGCCAACCGCTCGTTTTTGCGGGCGGCCGAGCGGCAGGTTGAACCAGCCGTGCTGTTGCGGGCCTACGGCATGCTCAATGACGCGTGCATGACCATGATCGAGGGGCAGGCGCTTGACCTTGCCTTCGAGGAGCAACGGGCGGCCGGGGATGGCCTGGCGCCGGTCTCTGTGGAAGCATACCTCGATATGATCGCCCGCAAGACCGGGGCACTGCTGGCGGCCGCGCTGGGGATCGGCGCGCTGATTGGCAGCGGCGATACGCTCACCGCGGCAGCGTTCCACCGATTTGGCGCGCAGCTTGGCCGGGTGTACCAGGTCCACGATGACCTGCTCGGTATCTGGGGGCAGGCCGACCGCACCGGCAAGCCGGCCGCCAGTGACATCCGACGGCGCAAGCAGTCGTTCCCGATGGTCTACACCTTCAACCATGCCGACCCGGATGCCCGCGCGGCCCTGGCCAGCGTGTACGCCGCGCCGGAGATGACCGATGAGGATGTGCGCCGGGCCGTGGCCGCGATGGAAGCCTGTGGCGCGCGGGAAGCGGGCATGGCGGTCACCACTACCGCCCACGCCGAGGCCGTGGCGCTGCTGGAGGTGCTGCCGGTCAACAATCAGGTGCGGACTGAACTGCGGGCGGTGCTGGACTTCCTGATTGAGCGGGATCGGTAAATGACCACGCTCACCCCCGGCTCGCTTTCCTGAGCGGTCCCGATTGCATCCTCGGTGAGGGCGACCGACCCGCCCTTTCACTCGAGCGACCCCGCCTGCGTCCGGCATCCGGGCCAAGGCGGGAAATGCGGGGGCAAAGGGCACCGATGGTGCGGGGCGGGCATGTGCCGCGAGCCCATAAACCGAGCCGCATCAAGGAGAATGGCGTATCCTGGGCGCGACGAAGCGAAGGGGAGAGGATTGATATGCCGGCAACCGTGGTGATGACCGAATTGGGCGAGGCGCGGGTGGAGGCAGACGTGGTGTACGGCGCCGGCGGCGGGCGCGAGCTGCGGTGCGACATCTACACTCCCGCCGAGACGCCGGTGCATGCACCGGCGATCCTGATGATTCACGGCGGTGGCTGGCGGCAGGGCGCGCGCAATATGCCGGGTATGGTGTCGTTCGGCACGCTGCTTAGCGCCCGCGGCTACGTCTGCGTGTCGATGGAATACCGGCTGAGCGGCGAAGCCACCTGGCCGGCGCAATTGCACGACGCGAAGGCGGCGCTGCGCTGGATGCGTGCCAATGCGGACCGGCTGGGTATCGACCCGGAGCGGATAACACTGCTGGGCAAGTCAGCCGGGGCGCACATCACCCTGATGATGGCGGCCACGGCGAACGATCCGGCGAGCGAAGGCGAAGGCGGTTCTCCCGGTGCCGGTACGGAGTTCGCGGCGGCGGTGGCGTTTTATCCACCGACGCGGATGGACCGGCCGGCGATTGCTGCCAGCGAGGCGGTGCGGGCGCTGATGGGCGACCATCACAATCCCGAGGCGTTGGCCGCCGTCAGTCCACGCTCCTACGCCGGCCGACGGCCATTCCCACCAACCCTGTTGATCCACGGCACCAAGGATGTCGTCGTCTCGCCCGGCGATAGCACGCACCTGTACGACGCGCTCGTCAAAGCGGGTGTGCCGGTGGAACTGCACATGCTGGCTGACCTGCCGCACGGCTTTGACAACGGCAATCCCCGGCTGCAACGCCTGTGCGCTGAGACGATTGACCTGTTCCTGGAGCGGTTCGTTCCCGTTCGGGCATAGCGGGCGCTCGGCTTAAAAGGACCCCCCTGTATCCCCCCTATTGTCATAGGGGGGACCGATCGGTTCCTGATCCCCCCTGCGATAGTAGGGAGGACGACCCGCAGGGCCAGGGGGTCTTGCTCACCGAGTACGAATTCATCCCTTAGCGCTTGGCGTCGGAAAGGCTGCCTGTCCAGATGGCCCCATCGTCGCATGGGAACCTGAGGGCAGGGAGCGAATGGCGCTCAGGCGGGCGAAGCGTCGCCTCGCATCGGCGGCGGGGCGGTGCGCCCGCGGCGCCAGCGCCGGTAGGCGAGGAAGGGGACGAGGACCAGCGCCAGCAGAATCAACGAAGCGTACTCGGCCTGCTGCCACCAGGCGGCGGGCACGGTGTAACCGTGGCTCAGTTCAATCGGGCCGGATTGCATGGGGATGGTGATATTCACTGTCCAGCCATCGCCGCGCTGGGGCGGATAGCGCAGTTCCGCAACGCCGTTCGTCGCCTGGACGGTGAACGGTCCGGCCACCTGTCCTGCCGGCCCCGCGAGCGTTATCACCACCAGGCCCACCCGGGCCGCCTTACCGGAGGCGGTTTCCCAGACAGTGACGGTTTCGTCGATATTGCCGGCATTACGCGAGACAGCGGCCTCGATGCCGTACGGCCCGGAGACGGCCCGCAGGGCGATGGTCCCGCCGTGGGCGCTCGCTCCCTGCGCCGGCGACACCACCACCAGCAGCAGGACGACCAGTGCGGTTGCCACCCGCGCCCGTCCAGCGGGCAGCCTTGGCCGCTGCCGCCACTGGATCTGGAACAGTCCCTGTGCGGCGCTATGCCCGCGTGCCCAACGTTGCATCGCCCCGGTCCTTCGGCGGTCTCTCCCCTTCACCATACACCGCGTCACCCGTGGCGACAGCGGCCAATCAGAGTCAAGCGAAAGGGGCACAGCGTGCGCTATGCCCCTCCTGCCTGGCTGGCCAATTTGTTGATTTAGACGGTGACAGAGGCCCGCTGTCGGGGTGTGACGATCTCTGTGACGCGCACACCGAAGTTTTCTTCGACCACCACGACCTCGCCCCGGGCGATCAGACGGTCATTGATGACGATATCGACCGGTTCGCCCGCCAGTCGGTCGAGTTCCACCACGGAGCCGGGGCTGAGGCCCAGCACTTCTTCGACCGTCATCGAGGTCGAACCCAGTTCCACCCGCACTTTCAGGGCCACATCCGCGATCAGGTCGACGCTGCGTTCCATCCGGCTGGACATGCCGGGCGGTTCAAGCTGGCCGAACGCCAGGGGATGGGCGGTGACGCGCGGACCGGCCGGCGACGCGAACGTTGGCTGCGGCGCCGGGGCAGCATAGCCCGCCGCGGCAGCCGCATGTGCGACCGGGCGCGGCATCTGGATGATCGGCTCTTGATAGGCGATCTCCTCGTCGAGCGTGCCGCCCATCACCATTGCTGCCGCCAGTTCTGGGGCGACCGCCACGACGATGTTGAACCGAGACGTGCCATGGGTCATCTGGCCGGAAAAGGCCAGCGGCTCGCTGCCGGCGAACGGCCCGGAGGCCGCCAGGGGGGAATTGTCCTCGTCTTCCAGACTGGCGCCCGAGACGCGCAGCATCGCCGGCACGCCATGTTCGGACAGGATTGGTCCCCAGGTGTTGGTCAGCGCCTCCGCGCCCTCCGTAAACTCGGCGAGGGCAATCAACTGCATGTCCGGTTCGCTCAGCGAGGTGTCGGACCGCGGCTCGAGATCGAACAGCCGGCCCGCGTCCGCGGCCGGCAGCACCAGCAGCAAACTGCGGGAGTCGCCGCCGGGCACGCGCATTTCCAATTCGAGATGGAGATGGTGGCCGGCGCCCAGTTCCAGCACCTGGAGCGGCAGGGTGCCCAGCGTCAGGCCGGTGAGGCGCACTTCCCCGCCAAAGGTATCCTGGACGCCGCGCGGCAGGGTTTCTTCGAGCAATTCGGCAAACCGGGAGATCATTCCCGGATCAATGGTCGCCATCGAATGCTTCCTCCACTGCCGTGATCTTCACGGCCATCCGCCCACCGAGGATGCCCGGCGTCCCGGTGAACTTTTGCTGATCGCCGATTTTCACCTTAACGTTCTTCACTGCGCCGCGGCCCAGCACCAGCACGTCGCCGGGGCTGAGATTGAGTACTTCATCGATGGTGACCGCCGTCTCGCCCAATACTGCCGTCACCCGTACCGGCGCCCGCCGCAACCCGGTGGCGATCTGGTCGCGTAGCTCGGGTGAAACGACGCGCCGGCGGTTGGAGACCCACACCTGGGCGCTCAGCCGTTGCATCACCGGTTCCAGTACCAGGTGCGGCACGCAGATGCTGATCGTGCCCAGCCGTTCGCCGATCTGCACTTCCAGCAGCACAATCACGACGATATCGGTCGGTGAGGTGACCTGGACGAGCTGAGGACTGGTGGAGATCTCTTCGATTGCCGGGTCCACTTCGGCCAGGTTGAGCCAGGATTCGCGTAGCGCTTCCAGCAGCGTGCGGCCAAGATTGCGAATCAGCGCGATCTCGATATCGGTCAGTTCGTGCTTGGCGTGAATCAGCTCGCCCGCACCGCCGAGCAGCCGGTCAAGCATCACCAGGGCCAGCTCGGGCTGCAGTTCCAGCACGATGGAGCCGTCCAGCGGCTTGAGGCTGACGACGTTGATCACACCCTGGCTGGGCAGCAGGTCGATGTATTCTTCGTACAGCCCCTGATCCACGGAGGTGACGCGAATCGTCACGCTGGAGCGGAGCCGGGCCGACAGGGCCGAGGACGCCAGCCGGGCGAAACTCTGGTGCAAGGCCAGCAGCGAGCGCAGGTGGTCTTTGGCGAACTTGTCCGGCTTGCGGAAGTCCCAGGTGCGAATCTTGCGGCCAGCGTTGGGCAGCGCCGCGGGGGCGGCCGGCACGCCGGTCTCGGCGGGAATCGAGGCCAGCAACGCCTCGATTTCGCTCTGGGAGAGGGTTTCGCCACGGGCTTTCATTGACATCGGTCCGTCGCTCTCAGCCACGCCGGCCGCCGACTGGCGGCCCGGTCCGGCATTTATTGCACGATCAGCCGGACGATATAGACGCCGACCGGTTCCGGCGAGACGATCATCTCTTGCAACGCCCCCAGGATGTCCTGTTTGAGCGCGTCCCGGCCCTCGTTGCCGGTCATTTCCGTCAGAGTCTTGCTACCGATGATGCGTACGAGCATGTCATCGATCTGGACTTTGCGGGCCGACACCGGTTCGAGCAGCGGATCGAGCACCGGCTCAGTGGATTTTGCCGCGCCGTGTCCGCCTTCGGCGCCACCGCTCTTGGCCGGTTTCGAACCGGCGGGCGGCGCAAATTCGAGTGCCAGCTCGATCCGGGCATAGTGGGGAGCGCCGTCGGTGGAAGTGAGATTCAGAACCCGCTCCGAGACCGGGAAAATCAGCCCCGGTTCCGCCGTCTTGCGCTTGGGCTTTTTGGCAGCGGCGGCGGCCACCGGCTCATCCTCTTCGGCGTCGGCAGCGTCTGCCGCCGGTTTCCCCTTGAGCATGGGGAAGACCACGAAGTAGCCCACCACCAGGAGGACGACGGCGGCGATGCCGGCAAACATGATTGGCTTTTTCATCGCTGAACCTCTATCGGCGCACCGGCGTCGCCGTCGGTGTGGACGTTGTGCCTTGCGGGTAGAGCACCACGATTTCCGCGCGCCGGTTGCTGGCCCGGCCTTCGGCCGTGTTGTTGTCGGCCTTGGGGCGGGTGTCGCCATAAGCGGCGGCAAACAGCTTGTCGGCCGGCAAACCACGGTTGACTAGCGCCCGCAGCACGGCGGTGGCGCGGGCACTGGATAGCTCCCAGTTGGAGTTGTAGTCGGGCGTGTTGATCGGCACGTTATCGGTGTGCCCTTCCACGCGGATCTCGTTCGGCTTGCCGCGCAGCGTATCGGCGACGGTATCGAGTACCGGCTCAGCCGAGGGCCGGATCTGCGAACCACCGGCACCGAACAGCACATCTCCGGTAATGCCAATCACGATCCGGTCCGGCTCCATCCGCACGGTGACGCGGTCGCCAATCCCTCGGTCGATCGCGGCCTTCTGCACGGCGTTGCGGATCGATTCAAAGTCGGCCAGTTCTGAGGATTGACCGCCGGCGTTGGTGCTGCCGCTGCCCATGAATACCGGGGAGTTGCCGCCGCCCCCCTCGCTGGAGACATTGTTGAAGGCCGAACGCAGTCCTTCGGCGAGGATGGCGAATTTCTTCGAGTCTTCCTGGGAGCCGGCGTACAGCACGATAAAGAACACGAGCAGCAGGGTGATCAGGTCGGCATAGGTGAGCAGCCACCGCTCGTGATTCTCCGGTTTCCCAGCCTTCTTCTTTCTCATGCCGCCCGCGCCCCGCGTCCTGCGCCGGCATCACCGCCGCCGCCAGCGGCATCGCCCGAGCGCTGTTTGGGTGGCAGGAAGCCATCGAGCTTTTCCCGCACGATCCGGGGGTTGTCTCCGGCCTGAATCGACAGCAGGCCCTCCATTGCCATCTCGCCCAGATGCGCCTCATGCTTCATCTTCTGCTTGAGCTTGTTCGCCAGCGGCAGGAAGAAGATGTTGGCGGTGAACACGCCGTAAAACGTGGCGATGAAGGCGCCGGCGATCTTATGGCCGAGCGTGCTGGTGTCGGACAGATTGGAGAGCACGTTGATCAGGCCCATGACGGTGCCGATGATGCCCAGGGTCGGGGCGAAGCCGCCCAGCGCCTCCAGCACGGCGATGCCGCCTTCGTGCCGTTCCTCGCGTGCCGCCAGTTCGATTTCGAGAATGGTGCGCAGTCGCTCCGGGTCGGTGCCGTCAATCATCAGCAGCAATCCCTTTTTGATGAAGGGATCGGTCACCGATTGCGCTTTGGATTCGAGCGACAGGAGGCCCTCGCGTCGGCTTTGCTCGGCGAACGCCACCAGTTCATCGGCGGTGTGCCGCGGATCATGGCCACTTTCGAAGATGGTTTTCATGATCACGCCGGCCATGCCCAGCATGCGACTCAGTGGAAAGGAAATAAAGGCGGTCGCAATCGTACCGCCCATGACGATCACCAGCGCGGGGATATTGAAGAGGGACATGGGATTGCCCCCCTCCATGATCATGCCGCCGATCACGGCGCCAACGCCGAGTACGAGGCCAATGATGGTTGCCAGGTCCACGGATACCACCTCGTGGGGAAAGACGGGTTGCCCGTGGCAATCTTCCCGCCGCCGTCATGAGCGAAGCGAAGCGCCTCAAGTGCCATCCGCCCTGCGGATGGCGAAGGTCCAGGCTCTTCGCCGCGCTCATCACCCCGGCGGGCACAATGCCCGCGAGAATGAAACTGGCCGGCTCAGGCGCGGCGCAGCGGCGTGATGCGGGCGCTGGCCCGCTCCTCGCGGATGCGCTGCTGATACTCGATCACCCGTTCGACGATCACCTCAGCCGGTTCTGCCGCCACATACCGTTGACCGTTGACCAGCGTGATGTGGCTGTCGGGTGAGGCTTCGACCGATTGAATCTGATCGGCATTGATGTAGAATTCCGTGCCGTTGAGCCGCGTCAGTCGAATCAACCGTGCTACTCCCATACTCAGGTAGCAAAAGCGTACGGGAGGGTCGGAAAGTAACCCATCGGGAAAAACCCGAAAGCGGACTGAGACCTCACCCCCCAGCCCCCTCTCCGACGCGGAGTTCAGGGGCGGACAGATATGGGAGAAGAGTAGGAGGCTGACAAGCGGATCCCCGACACTGGTGGTGCAACTCCAGCCAGAGTCGGAGGATCAGCATGTCAGCTTCCTTGCCATTGTGGCAGCAGGTGGAGGAGCGGATCCAGCCCCTGCTGCGTCGGCAGGGCGTGCGCGCCACCAGCGCCACGCGTCTTGCCCTGTTGGTGACCGGCATCCTCGCCGCCCGCTCTGCCGTCCAAACCCAGGTGGCCGCCGCGCTGCTGGCGCTGGGACTGACCGAAGCGACCACCGCCGCCAGTCTGGAACGGCGCCTGCGCCGCACCCGCGCCGACTCGCGCCTGCATCCCGTCACCTGCTACCAGCCGGCCGTGGCCGCCGCCATCGATTGGGCGGCGGTGCGCCGCAGCGGGCAGCCGCTGGTGCTGATCGTCGATGAGAGCTCGCACACCGACCGGGTCCACCTGCTGCGGGTGGCGCTGGCCTATCGCGGTGGTGCCATCGCCCTGGCCTGGGCGGTGTGGGAGCAAAACCTGCCCCAACCGCACGACGCCTATTGGCGAGCGATGGACCAGGTCCTGGCGCAGGTCAAGACCCTGCTGCCCTTGGGGCTGCGGGTGGTGGTGGTGGCGGACCGGGCCTATGACATCCCGCCCTTCATCGACCGGTTGCGCCGCTATGGCTGGCACTGGGTAATCCGGGTGAAGCTGGGCAGCAGCCTGCGCTACCGCGACCACCAGGGCCACGAGCACGTGCTGGGGCAGATGGTGCAGCGCACGGTGAGCGCTCCCGGCCGGCGGTGGAAGGGCCGGGGCGCAGTGTTCAAGGGAGCGGGCTGGCGGACGGCCAGTGTGGTGGCGCTGTGGGGGCCCGGTCAGCAGCAGCCGCTGGCGGTGATCACCGACCTGGCGCCGCGCTGGGCGGTGCTGGCGCTGTACGACCGGCGGTTCTGGATTGAGGCCAGCTTCCGGGCAGACAAGCGCGGTGGCTGGGGGTGGGAGGCGAGTGCGGTGGCGACAGTGGCGGGGCAGGCGGTACTGCTGCTGGCGCTGGCCTGGGCCAGCCTGCTTGCCATGTTGCTGGGCGCCGCCGAGGCCGCCCGGCGCAGCGCCCGGCTGGGGACGCCGGGGCCGGGGCAGCGGCCACCGCGTCCCCAGCGACCGAAGCAGAGCGTATTGCGGATGGGAGTGGACCTGGTGCTGCGCGAACTAGTGACCGCGGGGGGACCGCCGTGGCCCACCCACTTGCCCGATGTGCAGGCCGGCGCCTGGAATCAGCAGTGGTACGGCCTAATGGCCCGCTGCTTCATTTTCCATGCCGTCCGTCCCTGACCCTCTTCTCCCATATTTGGTATAGCCTGGTGCCGCACCCTTCGTTCGTTCCTTATCTCCCACATCTGTCCGCCTCTGAACCGAGATGTAGAGGGGGAGACCGACGCGTTCGGTGCCGGGTGCGACCTCTTCGTGGTGAACTCCCCCGAGCGAACCGTAAGTCATAAAACCACTGTGTAAGCCCCTTCTCCGCGTCGGAGAGGGGGCGGCGAGCGACGCGAGCAGGGGTGAGGTCGCCCCGATCAGGCTTTGTCCCGCAAACGGCTATAGTGAAAACCGGAGCGGACCATGAGCGTGACGCTGGCGCGGCTAACTGGGGAAGAGGTCATTCAACGCAAGCGCCAGATCGCGGCCGTATATGGCGCCGCCTTCGAACCGCCGCCGTATCTGCGCACCCCCCTGCATATCCAGGCCTTCGCGGACACCCTCGACACGCACGTCTGGCGGCGCGATTTCCGCTGCTTTGTCGCGGAGGATGAACGAGGAACGATGGTCGGCTTTACCTACGGGTACACCGCCGGCAAGGGCCAGTGGTGGTTTGACGTGGTAGCCCGAGGCATGGAGGCCGCGGCCGCGCGTTTCTGGCTGGCCGATACCTATGAGTTTGTCGAACTGGCAGTGGTGCCGCAGAGCCAGGGGCAGGGCATTGGCCGCCGCCTGCACGATGCCGCCCTGGACGGCTTGCCGCACCGTACGGCGGTGCTGTCAACGATTCAGGAACATACCATTGCCCAGGATATGTACCGTCGGTACGGCTGGGTCGATTTGATGGAGAACTACGTCTTCCCCGGTGTGCCGGAGCCATACTTGATCATGGGTATCGACCTGATCGCCCGGCAAGATCGCAGGGCGAACTTACCACCGGCGTAATCGCTCGCTGCCAGTTCGCCATCACGCGGGTTGGTTGACGCGCCGGATGTACCATTCGCCAACCAGGAGACCCGCCGCATAGAGGAGAAAGTAGCCTGTCCACAGCCAGGTTTTCTCCAGCATGGGTATGTCATGGACGAAGTAGAACCAGACGCCGGCGGTGGTCATCACGGCGGCGATACTCTCCAGGGCAACGCGCGGCTCGATCCGCCCGCGGAGCAGCAGCAGGATGCCCGCCCCCAGTCCGAAGGCGGCCATAAAGAATGGCGCCGTGCGGTCGGCGGGGAAGGGCCCTTTGCCATCGACCAGCACCGCCGCGCCCCAGACCAGCATCAGCACCGCGGATGCCAGCAATCGGGGCCGGAAGCGGCAGGCGACGAGCAGCATCAGGCCGTACAGCAAGGGTGAGGCGGTGAAGTCCAGCCCGCCCATTTCGCGCAGCAGGTAATAGACGATGCCGCCGGCCACGTACACGGCGGCCGTGCCGATCCGCTCCTTGCTGCCCCGGCGCTCGGCGGAGGCGGGCGCGAGCGATCTTGTTGCCGTCATGGAGTCGCTCCGGTCCGATGCGTACTCATCAGTCTGGCATCGGGCCAGTGGCGTTACAAGCGATTAGAACTTGCCTAAGACGAAGGCGTGGCTTGCTCGCCGCGGCTGCCGGGCAGAACCGGGCGGGCGAACGGCACGGGCGTCTTGCGAGACAGGTCATCGGCGCGAGAACGCCCGGCCGGCAGCAGCACCTGGAATTCGGTGCCCGTCGCCGGGTCGCTGCTGGCCGTAAGCGTGCCGCCGTGGGCCGCCACGATTTCCCTGGCGATAGCCAACCCCAGACCGCCCTGATGCCCGCCCCGGGTGCGCGAGGGATCGACCTGGTAGAACCGCTCAAAGATGCGCTCCAGATGTTCCGGGGGGATATACGAGCCGGTGTTGTGGATGCAGATCAGCACGCCATCGGTGGCCCAGCGGGCAGACAGCGTAATCTCTCCCCCCTGGGGCGTGTGGCGGATGGCATTGCCGAGCAGGTTGGCAATCACCTGCTCCAGCCGGTGTTCGTCGCCCTGCACCGTGGGCAGTTCGACCGGGAGTTGCAGGCGCAGCTTGCGGCCGCGCTCGCGCACTTCCCAGGCGACCCGTTCCGCTGCTGTTTCCAGCAAGGCCGGGATCCGCACGGGATCGCTTGCCAGCTTGAGCTGGCCCGATTCGAGGCGGGACAGGTAGAGTAGGTCCTCCACCAGCCGGCGCATCCGTTCGGCTTCTTCGTTGATCACGCGGGCGGCGTGTTCTTCTTCCTCCGGTGTCTGGACGATCTTGTCGATCAGGGCGTTCGAGTAGCCCTGGATCGAGGTCAACGGCGTTTTCAATTCATGGGCGACATTGCCGATCAGGTCGCGCATCGCCCGGTGCGAACTGGAAACCTGCTGGGCCATGTTGTTGAAGGTCCGGGCCAGCATTGCCAGTTCGTCATGGCCGCTGACGGCGATCCGCTGGTCGTAATTGCCGTGCGCCATCTCCTCGGAGGCGCGGGTCAGGACCGTCACCGGGCGGAGGATGGAGCGGGCGAGGATATAGGCCACCAGGGTAGCGGCGAGCAGGGCGATACCGGTCGCGATCGCCATGCGCGGCAGGAGGGCGTGCCAGGCGCCGGAAATGTCGCCGGCCGGGACCAGCATCAGCACGTTGTAATCTTGACCGACCAGCCGGGCGGCGCGTGCCCGATAGTCGAAAATCACCTGCCCCTGCCAGAAGCTGAACCCGGAGGCTTTGCAGGCGCCGGTATGCCGCCCGGAAGTCACCTCGCTCACCGGCCGGTCGCGCAGCCGGCCGGCGTCGGTGTCGTTGACAATGATGCCCTGGTTGTTGACGAGCAGGAAGCGCAGGTCGAGCTCTTCGGACCGCTGCTGCAAATAATTCGAGAGGGTATCGGGTCGCCAGCCGGCGCCGGCGCGGGACTCGATCTGTTCTTGCACGGCGCTGCCGAACTGGACCAACCGGTCACAGGCGGCCGCTTCCTCCCGGTCCTTGAGCAGCCAGATGGTTCCCGCGGTCGTCAGCGCCACGGTCACCACCGTGACCAGCACAAACGCGGTCAGCAGCTTGATGCGGAGTGTGGACAACATTCGATCATGCATTTCGTGCCGCCACGTGGTCCGAGCGCTGGATGGTCCGCGTGAATTGGCGGCAGCAACGGTTCTCTATTCATGTTCCGCCCCGGCGGACCGCGTGCGCCAATCGATGGCTGCGGATACCGGGACAGGGCGCCGGCCGCGCTCTCAGCGCAGCTATGCCTCGGTTTCCTCCACTAACTTGTAGCCGAAACCCCAGACGGTCGTGATCTTGGCCGTTGCCCCGCTGATTTTTTCGCGCAGCCAGGCGATATGCACGTCGAGCGTGCGGGCATCGCCGAAGAAGTTTTCGCCCCAGACAGTGTTGAGCAACCGGTCGCGGGCCATCGCGACGCCGGGATTCTGGGCGAGGGCGACAAGCAGGTCGAATTCCTTGGCGCGCAGATGAATCGGTTTGCCGGCAATGGCAGCTTCACGGCCGGCAAGGTCGACCTTGAGATCACCCACCTCAAGCACGTTGGCCTTGCGCGTGCCCCCTTCGCTGCGGCGGAGGACGGCTTTGACCCGGGCTACTAGTTCGCGCGGGTTGAATGGCTTGCTGATGTAATCATCCGCGCCCAGTTCCAATCCGACGACTTTGTCCACATCATCGGAGCGGGCCGTCAGCATAATGACGGGGATATCGGTCTCTTTGCGCAGCACGCGGCAGACTTCCAGCCCGTCCATCTCCGGCATCATGATGTCCAGCAGCACGAGGCTTGGTTGTGAGGCGCGGGCTTTCTCCAGCGCTTCCCGCCCGTTAGCCGCCGTCTCAATATCAAACCCCTCGTTGCGGAGGTACATCCGCACCAGATCGACGATGTTGCGCTCATCATCGGCCACGAGAATCGTGCGGCTCACAGTTGTGTCCTTTAACGAGCAAAGCCCGAGGCGAGGGTCCCGTTCCTTACCCTCGCCTCGGGCCGCTCCAGGAGGGACGCCCATTCGGCTCCCTCATCATCACCCGGCGGGGACAGGGAGATGCCAAGTGGCCGCCAACGAGGGGTCAAACGTTTGTTAAATGAAGCGTAGCACAGGCGCTCAATGCTGAGCTCGCAGCATGTCCGGCGTGAATGCCGCACCGTAAAAGCGCAGGTAGTCTTCCAGATGCTCAGTCCAATAGGCATCATCGTGGCCGCCGGCCCACATGCGCCATTGATGGGGCACGCCGCGGGCGTTGAGCAGGGCGTGCAAGCTTTCATCGCGGCCGTGCCAGGGGTCCGCTGACCCAATATCGACGCAGATCTGCAGGGATTGAGCCGCGGCTGGGTCGCTGCTGACGAGGCTCATCGGGTAATGAGCAACATAGTAGGCTGCGTTGCCAGAGAAGGCGGCGCTTTCGCGCATGACAAAGCAGGCCCGCCCTGCCCGCGGAACCGCTTGTTGCGAAGCGCGCCTAGGCAGGCGGCGCTACCGCTCGACACTGGTACCTTTTTCTGTTCGCAACCCGTCGCGCCCCACGCCAAGGTGATCTGCACGCCGGGCGCCCGGACGTGCCGATCGAAGACAGGGCGTCCGTTCGCCATTTGTCGCCGTATGCTCCATTTTCAGCACTGAGCGCCGGCGACATTCGTCACATCGCGCCGGGGTGAGCGTGGTCGCCATGTCCAGATCTGGCGACGGCGACAGGCCGTGGTTCGCACCCGATTCAGGTTCCCGTCCCGTTGACAGCAATGGCGATCGGGATTAGCGTGCGCTCACCGCGAGGGTACGCGCGGTTGGAGGGTTCGGCATGTCGCTTACCCGACTCGACCCGGCCGTGACCATAGCCGCGGTTGTGGAGCAACTGGAGCGCGATGGCTTTGCCATTGTCCAGCGGTATCTTTCGCCGGAGGATGTGGCGGCGAAGAAGTCCGACCTGCAGCGCGTGCTCGCTTCCGTGCCCACGGGCCGCAATGACTTCGAGGGATATGCGACGCAGCGCATCTATGCCCTGTTCGCCAAGACGCGGACCTTCGATGCGCCGGCGACTGATCCGCTGGTGCTGGGCGTGCTGGAGCGCGTGCTTGGTCCCAGTTTCCAGCTTTCCGCGCCGGTCGGCATCAACATCGGCCCGGGCGAGAAGGCGCAGCGGCTGCATCGCGATGAGAACCTGCCGATTGCCCGGCCGCATCAGGAACTGGTGCTGAACACGATGTGGGCGCTGGACGATTTCACCGCCGAGAACGGCGCCACCAGGGTAATTGCCGGCAGCCATCGCTGGGTGGACCGCGCGCCGGATGAAGCACGGGATGAGATTGTTCAGGCCGTGATGCCCGCCGGGTCGGTAATGTTCTTTGTTGGCAGTGTGTTTCACGGCGGCGGCGCAAATCAGACGGAACGGGCGCGGCTGGGCGTGATCCTCCACTACTGTGCCGGCTGGGTACGCCCGCAGGAGAATCACGTGCTTGCGGTGCCGAAGGAGATTATGCGGGATCTCGACCCGCGCCTTCAGGAACTCCTCGGCTACAACGTCCACGGCAATCTGATCGGCAACGTGGATGGCCGCCACCCGCGCAAGTTCTTGATCGACCACCGCCGTGTGCTAAATGGTGTACTGGCCGATCCGGCGAGCGGACCGGCCGGTGACGGCGCCGGAGATGTCGTGGAATACAAGGACTGAACGGGGACGAGGGACGAGGGATGGGGGACGCAGGCGGTGGGCCGTCAGCGGCCAGCGGGAGAAGAACATTGAGCATCGGCCAGTAGGTGGCCGGCGGCAGGCCGGGTGTTATTCGGGTCGGGATGAGAAAGGCCATAGAACCTGTCCCACCCCCTTGTCCCCTGTCCCTCGTCTCTCCTTACTCCTTCTTGACGAATGCGCGGCCATCGCCGAAGGGCGTGTCGCGCCATTCGAGGGCGGCCTTCAATCCTTGCTCGCGGGCAATGCGGGAGAACTCAAGCGCGGCCGGTGTCTCGTGGTAGATCGCGTCGAACTCGGCCCCTTCGGCGGCGCCGGTGCGCAGGCCCATGATTTCGAACCAGCGGTTAACCACATGCTTGTGGACTGAGAGTGCGTCAAGCGGCACCTGGGCCACCCGTCCGGCAAAGTCGCGGACAAAGGCGTCCAATTCGGCCAGCGGCATCGCCTTGTTGACCATGCCGATCCGTTCGGCTTCCTTGCCATCAATCGTGTCGCCGGTGAAGAGCAATTCCTTGCTCTTGAGCATGCCGATTTTCGCCGGCCAGAGGCCCAGCGTGGGCGGAATACCCAGCGCCCGGCCGGCCGGGTGGCCGAAGCGCGTGTCATCGGCGCAGAAGATTAGGTCGCACATGCCGGCCAGTTCGCCGCCGCCGGCCAGGCAGTAGCCGTGGACCTGGGCGATGATCGGCTTGCGGTAGTTCCACATCCACAGCCAGCGCTCAATGCTCTTGCGCAGGCCGTCGCGGTCCTGGGCGATCGAGCGGCGGGCCGTATAGGCGGCGCCGGTTGCCGGCCGGGGCGTCAGATCGTAGCCGGCGCAGAAGGCCCGGCCCGCTGCTTTGAGGACGACGACCCGCACATCGTCGCCCTCATCGAGCGAGCGCAGCGCCGCCTCAAGGTCATCGCGGAGACCCGGGCTAATCGCGTTCAGTTTCTCCGGCCGGTTGAGGATCAGATATGCGACCGGACCTTCGACCTCGACCACGACATTTTCGTATTCCATGTCTCGCTCCTTGGACTTCGCTTGGACGGAATTGGCAGCCATTTCACTGCGCCGGAAGCGGTGGGGACGAAGCTTCTCTGCGGAGTTGCGGGCACGTCCCGCGCCAGCACCGGCTCCGACACGCAAGAGGGGCAGGCAATGCTGCCTGCCCCTATCTTCTCGGTTTACGGGTGAGATGCTACTCGCCGGCCCGCTTCCACTGGACGAGCGTGTAGCCATCCTCCGGATGATCCTCAAAGGCTACTTCGACGGCGGAGCCAATCTCGACCGGCGCCATCGGGTCGCCCAGGAGATTGCCAACCATGCGGACGTTGCCGGCGTCCGGCAATTCCACGAGCACGACCATGTACGGGCAGGCGGTGCGTAGCGCCGGATGAACCGGGTGCCAGACGCGCTCCCAGCTATAGATGGTGCCCTTGCCGGACACCTGCTGCCAGCCCAGGTCAAACGAGTGGCACTGATAGCAGATCCACTCGGGACCAAACTGAAAGCCGCCACAGGCGTTGCACTTCTGCACCACGAGCTCGTGGCGTTTGGCCGCTTCCCAGTATTCCGTGTCCAGTCCATCACCGGCAGCGGCCGGCTGGGGCAAACCGGCCGGCAGATAGCTCGCCGTTTCTGTCGTCATTACTTAACCTTTCGGAATCGTCTTCGCTTCATTTCGCGTTTTATGGTGAGGCCCTCACTCCGTCCGCGGCGCGCCCTCTGCTAATCCCAGATCAGGGCGGAGGCACCTGGCCGATGGCGGCGTTCAGTCCCCCCTCTCCCGGCATCCCAAGGTGATCGGGACGGGTCGGGAGAGGGGGAGGTGGGGAGGGCCAACCTCGGGCTTTAGGCGCGCAGGATCAGGCTGCTGACCGGCTGGACCATTGGGCCGGAGCAGACGGCCGAAATCTTGACGTCCTTCACCTGGGCAGTAGAGGTGCCGCGCACCTGGCGGGTGGCCTCGGTGATCAGCTCCAGGCCGTGCATGTAGCACTCGGCCAGGTTGCCGCCACTGGTGTTGAGCGGCAGTTTGCCGCCTTCCACCTTGAAGTTGTCGAAGGTCATGAACTCTTCGACCTCGTCCGGCGCGCAGTAGCCGTGCTCAACCAGGCTCATCATCACGCCGCCGGTGAAGTTCTCATAGGACTGGCAGACATCGACATCCTTGGGCGAAATGCCGGCCATGTCATACAGCCGCTTGGCGACGGTCTTGAAGTTGGAGGTGCCGTAGTCGGGCGCGTTGTGCGCCGGCGCAGCCTGGCGGTAATCCGAACCCTGCGAGGCCGAGAGCAGATAGGCCGGCTTCTGCTTGAGATCGCGGGCGCGCTCGGCCGTGGTCAGGATCACGGCGGCGGCGCCGTCGTTCTCCATGCAGCAGTCGAACAGGTGGAACGGCTCGACAATCCAGCGCGAGTTGTCATAATCCTCTGAGGTGAGGGGCCGGCCGTACATGACCGCGCGTGGGTTGGACTGAGCGTGGTGATACGAGGCGAGCGAAATCGCCTTGAGCGGATCCTGGCCGATGTGGTTGTCGTGCATGAACCGCTGGACTCGCATGGCGAAGCTTTGCGCCGGCGACATCAAGCCGTAGGGAGCGGTATAGGCAGCCGCGCCGGTGATCGTCTTGGCCTGCGAGCCCTGGCCGAAGCGGCCGAACTGGCCCTGCGCCAGACCGCGATACACGACGACATACTTGGAGTAGCCGGCCACCAGCGCCGCGCAGGCATTGGCCACCGCTCCTGACCCACCGCCGCCGCCGCCGCCCCAGAACATGTTGGAGAAGCTCAGGTCGGGCGAACCGAGCGCCGTGGCCAGCCGGGGTGGGTCGTTGCGGTCGTTGCTGTACGATGCGTAGCCGTCGATGTCGCGCACATCGAGGCCGGCATCCTCGGCCGCCTTGATGATCGCTTCCAGCGTCAACTGGAACTCGCTCACCGGCGCCGCGCCGCGCTTGTAGTAGGTGGTTTCGGCAATACCGACAATCGCCACCTTATCTTTGATCGTGTAGTCGCTCATGCTGCTCCTCGAATGGGGGCCAGTGATCAGGGGCCGGCAGCCAGTGGGAAGCTACCTTTGCCCGTGCTGATCCTGGCTCTGTCCCGCTCCGTCCTTCTCTGACCGCTGCCTGTTCGCCGCCGGCGCCTTGCGGCCCCCGGGTCCACGCGGCGGTCGCCTGGGCCCCACTGTTATTACCCGCCGCCCCGTGACGGCAGTTCCACCGTGGCCGTTGCCGGCGTGGCCACGCCTTCGTGGTCGTTGTCCACCCACAGGTCGATATCGACCAGATGGGCGCCATCGGTGCCCTTGTAGGTGCGCGTCACCTTGCCCTTCAGTTGCAGGGTGTCGCCCGGGCGGTTCATCTTGCGCATTTCATAGCTGAGCTTGCGCACCCAACCCTCCACCCCGGCGAAATCCGTGAGCAGGCGGGAAAGCGAAGCGCGGGTGAAGCCGGTGTTGAAAAAGATGTCCTTATGGCCGCCGGCCCGGGCAAATGGCCGGTCGTGGTGAACCGCATAGAAGTCCTGCGAACCGCTCACCTGTTCGGCCACCTTGGTCTCGGACAGGTAGAGGGTATAGCCCGGCAGTTCGTCGCCCTCTTTGACATCTTCCCAGTAGCGCTGTTCAACGGAGGTCTTGGTTACCATCGTCAAGTCCTTTGCATTTCCTTCGCCATTCGCCACGGCGGGCCACCGCTATTCAGCGGTGCTCGGCGCCTACCCCAGGCAACCGACGAGTCGCTCGCCCATCGGTGCAGGGCAGGCTCCCGCGCATGCCCTGGGGCTGCTTGCCTGGCCGGCTACGCACCGACACCCTTCATTGCCTCGGCCACTTCCTCCGGCGTCCGGTGGGTGCAGAGCGTGTTGCGCACCACGGCCACCAGGTCGCCGTCCTGGTTAGACATCAGCGTTTCGAATACCAGCCAGATCGCCTGCGGGTCCAGCCGAATACCCTTCTCGTAGACATCCGCGATCCGCATCTTGCTGGAGATGCGATCGCCGACCTTGATCGGCTTGTAGAATTCCATCGTCTGATTGAGGTTGATCATCCGGTCGCCCCGGGTGGGCACCAACTGCATCAGCCGCGGGCCTTCCTGCACGCGCGGCCAGGCGCCATTGCCCGCAAAATAATCGACCATGACGGGAGGCGCAATCACGCCGCCGAACCGCGTGTTCTCCGCATATTCGGGGTCGAGAAACAGCGGATTCGTGTCCTCAACCATGTGGCAATGGCGGCGAATTGGATCGAACTCGACCGGATAGCGGCCGGTGGAAAGTTCAGACTCGCGCCCCACCCACTCTTTTCGGACTGCCTCGATGTCGTAATCGCCGGTAACTTTGACCATGCTCGATTGCCTGCTCCTCTCCTGAGATCACCCTCACCTCAGTGCGCCGCGACTTCCACGCCGTAGGCCGGGCCGAAGCGCTCCTGTAGCCGGGCAGTTGCCTGACTGTCATACGCCTTGATTCTGCCGTACACCCAGGGGTTGGCCTGGAGCCGCATGGCCGTTGGCCGGCCGGGAGGACGCACCCCTGCGGAGAGCGGGATTCTGCCCACCGCCCCCGATTCCTCCGCCGCGGCGTACGCGGTGGCGCTGTAACCCAGTACCTCGCAAAGTACCGATTGATTATGCTCACCCAGCATCGGCGCCGGCCCATAGAGCTGGCCCGGCGTAGCGGAGAGGCGAGCGGAGGCCCCCGGCCAGGCCCGGCGGCCGGCGCGTTGCTCCGCCTTGTGCTCTACCAGCCAGTAGAAGCCCCGGTCAGCCAGGTGCGGGTCGAGCAACAGATCGCGGATGTCGGCCACGAACCCGGCGGCGATGCCGAGCCGCTGCATAAGTTCCACGCAGTCCCGCGGCGACCGCTGTTCCGTCCATGTTCGCAGGGCCTGATCAACCTCCAGCCGCTGCTCGGTTGTCAGCGGCTGGCTCCACGGGTTATAGCGTTCGCTCAGGTCGGGCCGGCCCACCAGGTGCATGAGCAGCGGCCACGAAGCTCGGTCGCGGATACTGATCGTCACCCAGGCATCCTCGCCGGCGCAGCGGAAGCAACCGGAGAAGGGATGCGGGCCATCGGCATTCCCTAGCTGCTGGAGGTCCGCCCCCAGCGCCCGGCCGACATAGAGGTCACCGAGCATGTTGATGCCGACTTCATACTGGGAAACATCGATCCAGCCGCCCTCGCCCGTGCGATCCCGCCGTTCCAACGCCGCCAGCACCAGCATGGCGATATGGAAGACCGTCTCGTGATCGGTGAAGGGCAGGGAGCTGCGCCGGGGCGATTCACCCGGATAGCCATTGAGGGCGCTCAGCCCGCACATCAGCTCTGTCATCATGCCCATCGACCGGATCGGGCTGTAAGGGCCGCCCTGGCCGTAGCCGGAGGTGGTCACCAGAATAATGTCCGGGCGCACCGCGCGCAGGTCCTCATAGCTCAGGCGGAGCCGCTCCAGCACGCCGGGCGGATGGCTATCAAGGACGACATCGCTGACGGCGCACAGCTTGAGAAAGGCCTCTCGCCCGTCCGCCTGGCTGACATCGAGACCAATACAGCGGCCCTTGTTGCGGTGCTGCTCGTGATAGGTGCCGCCCTGGTCCCAGTACTGGTCGCCCGCGCCCGACTCCGGGAACACGACATTGCGGGACAGATCGGGACGCAGGTAGTTTTCCACACGCACGATATCGGCGCCGAAGTCGGTGAGCAGCCGCGCCGGGAAGGTACCGGCCTGCACAATGCCGTTATCGATGATCCGCACCCCGCGCAGGGCGGGGCCGCCGGCTTCGGCGGGATTGCGCGCCGCCCGCACCCGGGCCGGCAGCGAGATCATCTGGGCATTATGTTCGCCCAATGCCGGCACCCGCCGAGCGGGCTTGGTCCGTTCGCCATTGTCAGTGAAATACGCACCGGGGTAGGGAATGGTGTGGCCATTGGGCAGGGCCTGGCGATCCCAGAAGTCCCGCGCTGCCAGTTGTGGGCAGGCCAGCACTTCGTCCAGCGACTGCAACATGCCGGCCATGATGCCGTACTCGACCGCGCGGGCAAACCACTCCCGGCGCGGCCGTTCCGCCAGATGCTTATTCATGTACTCCGCGAGTAATTTGGCGTTGGGACCCGGACCGAGCGGCGCCTGGAGTTCCGGGTTGACCACCAATTCCAATGCGTCGTAGGCCAGTGCGAACTCTTCCCACGGCCGGGCAGCGAGCCAGCGGGTCATGAAGAGCCCGTCCGCGGCGGTGTAGAGATCCTTTTGGCCGCGGGCCTGCAGACCGCCGGCGTACTGGTAGTCGGCATAGAGCGAGTAGAACGTCGTCGCCATCGACTCCTGCACCGAGACATCGACCTGCTGGCCCTGGCCGGTGCGGCGGGCATGACGGTAGGCGACCAGCGCGGTATAAGCGGCATTGGCGCCGGCGAGCATCTGGGCGGTGTGGCCGGGGTACCGCAGCGGTTCCCGGTCGAGGTCGCCGTTGCCGTCCATCATGCCGGACATGGCCTGGAGGGTCAGTTCAGTGGCGGCGTAATCGCGATACGGCCCGGTCTGACCGTAGTTACTGATGCTGACCAGCACCAGGTCAGGCCGGCGCGCCAGCAGCGCCTCCGGGCTGAAGCCGTGCCGCGTCAGGGCGCCCGGACGAAAGTTTTCCACGACGATATCGGCCCAGTCAATCAATCGCCAGAGGTCTGCCCGGCCGCTGTCGCTGGTGAAGTCCACTGTGACGCTGCGTTTATCCGCGTTCAGGAAACTGAATGCTGCACTGAAGCGCTGCTCCTGGTCATCCGGCGCAAAGGGTCCCAGCGCGCGGCTGGGGTCGCCGGTGGGGCGTTCGACGTGGATCACATCCGCGCCGGCGTCGCCGAGCAGTTTGGCGCAGTAGGGTCCGGCGGCAAGGATGCCCAGGTCGAGCACCCGTACACCAGCGAGGAAGGCAGCGGTCACGGAATAGTTCCCTCTGAGAGTTGCTGGGCCATCGGTGAGATTCCGGCTCACGCACCGCGCATACGGGGATCGAGCGCATCGCGCAAACCATCACCCAGGACATTGATTGAGAAAACCGCCAGGCTGAGGGCCGCGCCGGGGAAGATCACCATCCACGGCGCCCGCGTCACATACGGCCGTGCCTCGGCGCCCATCATCTGACCCCAGGTCGGATCGGGCGGTTGCACGCCGTAGCCAAGGAACGACAGGCCCGACTCGGCGAGGATCGCCGCGCCGAGGTTGAGCGAGGTGATGATGATGATCGGCGCCGCCACATTGGGCAGCACGTATAACGCCATGAGCCGCCAGGTCGATGCACCGACCGCCCGCGCCGATTCGACATACACCTCTTCTTTGACACCGAGCACGGCGCTCCGCACCACCCGTGATCCGGTGATCCCCTGGTAAAAGCCGATCACAGAGGCAATCGTCAGGAAGGTCGCCCCCGCCATATTGACGATCAGCAACAGGAAGAGGATGAACGGAATGCCCATCGCCGCATCGACCAGCCGCTGGGTGATGGTATCCAGCCGCCCCCCCGCGAACCCGGAACCGACGCCGATGAGCACGGAGACAATTAGCGCCACCAGCGTGGCGGAAAGACCGAGGAGGACGGAGAAGCGGGTGGCCAGCAGCGTCCGGCTGAACACGTCCCGACCGAGGTTGTCCGAGCCGAACCAGTGCTCGCTCCCCGGCGGGGTGCGCGAACTGAGAATGGACGTCTCGTACGGATCCTTGGGCAGAATCACCGGCGCGACTGCCGCCAGGATGAGAAATCCGGTAATCACCACCAGGCCGAAGGTGGCCAGCGGCTGACGCAGGACGAATGCGCGCAGCGCGCCGGATCGGCGCGGTTTCGGCGCGGCCAGGGCAAGGGTCGTTGTCACATTCGCGGCCATTGCCCGTTACCTCGCCACGCGGATGCGCGGATCGATCAGCCCATACGACAAATCGACCAGCAGATTGACGGAAATGATGATGAACGCTGAGAACAGCGTCACGGATTGGACCACCTGGTAATCCCGGCGGGACAGGGCATCGATCGTCAACTGACCGAGGCCGGGCAGACCGTAGACCGTCTCGATGATCGCCGAACCGCTGAGCAGGAACGCTAGCCGCAAGCCAATCAGGGTGACGACCGGGATCAGGGCGTTGCGCAACGCATGGCGGCGGAGCTGCACGTTTCGGCCCAGCCCCTTGGCCATCGCCGTGCGCATGTAATCGAGGCGCAGGATTTCCAGCATCGTTGACCGCATCAACCGCATCACTGAGCCGGCCTGGAAGACGGCCAGCACCAGCGCCGGAATGATGAACCGCTTGAGGTTCTCACTGGGACTGTCCATAAACGGCACATAGCCGATCGGCGGCGACCAGCGCCAGTAGTAGGCGGGCACCGCCACGGTGAGGATGGCGATCCAGAAGAAGGGAATCGAGATACTGAGAATCGAGAGAATGCGCGTCAGGTAGTCGAACGGAGAACCGCGGAACACCGCCGAATACACACCGAGCGGGATACCGGTGCAGGTGCCGATTACCAGCGACAGCAGCGTCAATTCCAGGGTGACCGGCGCCCGCGTCTTGAGCATTTCCATGATTGTCTGGCCGGTCCACAGGGATTTACCGAAGTCCAAGCGGGCAATATTGGCGATATAGCGGCCAAATTGCACATAGATCGGGTCATTGAGGCCGAGCCGATCGCGTAGCGCAGCGGCCTGTCCGGGTGATGAGCCGGTATCGCGGAAGAACTGATCGACAATGTCCCCAGGCATCAGCCGCACCGAGACAAACACGATCACGGCCACCAGGAACATCGATAGCATCGACAGCAATATCCGCCGAATCAAATATTTTCCCATGCCTTACCCCTGGGACATCGTGCGTGGTGAAGCGGAGCCTCACTGCGAACCGCCCTTCAGCGAGGGACGGTCCGCGCCGTGTGATGAGGTGGACCGGTGTGCTACAGACGGCACACCGGTCCACCTGCCTGACTAGACGAAGTACAATCCGCCGACCTTGCCGCTGTCGAACAGCGCCGGGCGGCCCTTGAGATTGGCGACCGATGCGCTCTTGGCCGGACCGGTGCCGGTCCAGACATTCGCAACCCGCGCCTGATCGTTCAGGTAGCGGAGCATGTCCTGAACGGCCTTCTTGCGCTCGTCGATATTGAAGATCGCCCGCTCTTTGTCGAGCATGGCGTCAAATTGCGGGTCCTTGTACTGGGCAAAGTTCCGGCCACCCTGGCTGTGGTACATCTTGGCGAGGGTATCGTGGGCGTCGGCGCCCATGCTGTAGGCCGAAGAGATCATCTGGAACTGATAGCGGGCTTCCGCCTGCTTCCAGGCGCCCCACTCCATGCCCTTGACCGACGGCTGCAGGACGCCGCCCGACACCTTCTTGTACATCTCGGCCGCGAGCTGCAACTCGTCGATGCCGATCGTGCGGCTCGGCACCGACCAGCCCATGATCTCCCATTTGGCCGGATTGTCCTTCGTATAACCGGCCGCCTGGAGCAGGGCGAGTCCGTCGGCGATGTCCTTGTCCCGCTCGGCCTTGCCGGTGCGGAAGCCGGGCATCTTGTCGTACTCCGCCTTGGGCAGACCGAAGGAAAGATGCTGATAACCGAGCGCGATCGAGGGAACCGCGCCGATCGGCCAGCCGTATTTGAGCTGCGGCGCGCGGTCGGCCATCATATTCAGCGCCTGGCGGACGCGGATGTCCTTGAACATCGGGTCGCCCGAGTTCATGAAGTGTGCCTGGGCTGAGCCAAGCGAGACACTGTCGTAGGTGTAGGCCTTGAGCTTGGTCGACGCCAGGAATGCCTCGAAGCTTTCAGACCCCTCATATTGCTCTGCCGCCAGCGCCGCCACCTCCAGGTTGCCGGCCAGGAACTGCGACCAGGCATCGGCCGGGGACAGGATGATCTGCTTCATCGAGTCCAGGTAGGGCTGGCCGGGAACCCAGTAGTTCGGGTGGCGCACCATCTCCGCGCCGGTGTCCGGGCTGAAGCTCTTGAGCATGAACGGGCCGGTGCCGATCGTGGCATCCCCGGATTTGATATCGCCAAACTTCTCGACCGTTTCCTGCGCGAGCATGATGTACTGATAGCTGGCCAGCGTCGTCAGAATAATGGCGTCCGGCTGCTTCATCGTCATCTTCAGGGTGACGTCATCGACGGCTTCGAGCTTGTCGATATTGGCGATGTCCTGGCGATGGACAAACAGCGGGTCGTTGGTTCGCGCCCGGTTCAGGCTATAGGCGGCGTCTTTCGCGGTGAATACCCGTCCGGACACCGGCGCCTTGTCGTGAAATTTGACGTTCGGCCGGATCTTGAAGATGAACGTTGTCTGATCGGGCTGTTCCGGCATGGCCGCGGCCAGGTCCGGCTCAGGAATCTGGTCATTGTCCTGGAAGCGCAGCAGCCGGTCATAGACGGCGCTGACGATGTTCTGCGCGCCGGAGATGCTGTCCTGGTGGACGTCGAGGTGCGAGGTGCCCTGCCAGACGTAGCGGAGCTGGCCGCCCTTTTTCGGCTGCTCGCCGGCCGCTGCCGCGCCGGCGTTGGGTGTGGCCGGCCCGCCCGCCGGCGCGACGTTGGAACTGCTGCCGCCGCTGTTGCTGCCCTTGTCATCGGCGCCGCCACCGCAGGCGATCGCGAATGCGCCAGCGGCGCCCACGCCCAGCACCTTGAGAGCGCCCCGCCTGCCTGAGCGACTGCTTAGCGGCCGATTGAGAAACCGATCCATCGAACCCCTCCTCCGAACTCCTCGCGACGCCTGGCTGTGGAAGATCCCAAACGCCTGCAGATGCAATGACCCCGGAAAAGCAGGAGTGCGCGCCCTGCCGCGGCCGGAGTACCGCCCAATCGTGCACTAAACAATAGAATCAGACGTTAGGAAAATCAGACCTGGGCCGATTCTGTGATATCGATTGCTTGGTGTCAAGGCGCATCGCGCAACCGGGCCAATCGGCCGGCCGGATACACGCTCGCCCTCCGTGGTATACGCTACTCGACAGCGGAAATGTGCTGGTCGGCATAGTTGCCGTGATCGGTGACCGGAGGGTTGTGTTGACGAAGGTTCGTGACCGTGAACAGGTGATTGAAGCCGCCGCCCGCGTGTTCGCGGAAAAGGGCTATGAGGCGGCCCGGTTAGAGGATATCGCCGCCGAACTCGGCATCCTCAAAGGCAGCCTCTACTACCATGCGGCCAGCAAGGCGGAACTGCTGTTCCTCGTCAACTGTAAGCGCCTCACTTACCTGATTGACGGCATCGAACGGATTGCCCAGGAGCGTTGCTCGCCATCGGAAAAGTTGTCCACCGCAATTCGAGCCCATCTCCTGCATCTGGACACGCACTTCCCCGAGTCCTCTCAGTGGTTTGTCAACCCCGATACCGCCCGCCACACCGCCGGACAGAAGGCGGAGTACCGCAGGCTCTCCCGCCAGTATGAGTCGGCCATGCGTGGGCTGATTGAGGCGGGAATTGCGGCGGGCGAACTGCGGGCCGACCTCGATCCCAAGGTAACCACCCTCGGTATTCTCGGCATGTGTAACTGGCTCACCCGCTGGTACCACCAGGATGGCCGGCTGGGAATCGATCACATCGCGGCGACCTATAACACCTTCATTTTCGACGGCCTGCGCGCCGGCGTCCCCTGTTCACCTCCAGCCAGCGTATAAGTCTGAACTTGTCCTATGTTCTGACCGGTGCTCGTCCACACAAGCGCGAAGCTGGCGCCCGGCCCGCGCCGCTGTCGCCTTGAAGACCGGGGTGCCAGGCGGGCGGTGGCCGGGTCGGGCGACGGCGGCGCTGGCGCGGGCCCACCAGGCCGGCGACCCCAAATGTGGGGATGGGATAGCATACCCTCTGCATCTGGCGTAGGGAGGCAGGTCATGGACGGCCGGTTCAGCGGCAAGGTTGCGATCATTACGGGTGGGGCCGGCGGTATCGGCAAGGCAACGGCAGTGCGGTTCGCCAGTGAAGGGGCCGGCGTGGTGGTCGTGGACCTGCCCGGCGCGGCGCTGGATGAAGCGGTGGCCGCCGTGCAGCAAGTGGGTGGCGAAGCACTGGCAGTCGCGGCGGATATCACCCAGGCGGCCGACGTCGAGCGCTATGTGGCCGAGGCGGTGCGCCGGTTCGGCGGTGTCGATTTCCTCTTCAATAACGCCGGCATCGAAGGCTTCGTCGGCTCCTTGCTTGACTACCCGGAGGCGATGTTCGATAAAGTGCTGGCGGTCAACGTCAAGGGTGTCTGGCTGGGGATGAAGGCGGTCATCCCGGCAATGCGCCAGCGCGGCGGCGGCGCCATCGTCAACACGGCATCGGTCGCCGGCCTGCGGGCCACGCCGACGATTATTGCCTACGGCGCCTCCAAACATGCCGTGGTGGGCATGACCAAATCGGCGGCGCTGGAATTCTCGCGTGACAGGATCCGCGTCAACGCGGTCTGCCCTTCTCCGATTGAGACGCGCATGATGCGCTCGCTCGAGCGCGGCCTCGATCCCGATGACCCGGAAGGCGCGCACCAACGGATGGCCGAGCGCAACCCGCTGGGCCGCTATGGCGAGCCGGAAGAGGTAGCGGCCCTGGTCGCCTTCCTGTGCAGCCCCGACGCATCCTTCATCACCGGCGGCATCTACACCATCGATGGCGGCTCCACGGCGTAGCTCCGTGACATCCATCCTCGTGCGGACCACCTGATCTCTGCGCCGCCGGATGGTCAATGGTTCAGGTTTGACCTGTCCCACCGGGGCCAAGAAACGGCTCGGTCCAAATCTGTGTCACCCAATAGCGACCCACCGGCAAATTGCTGCGCCAATCGAGCGCAACTCGCACACAGGTTCGATGCCGTCGTTTGTCCAAGTCGCTGCTCACATATCCTGTCAAGATCGCACGGGCGGGTTTATGGCAGCCGGCCGGCCGTGCCCGCGATGGTCTCGGTGGGCTTCCGGGCCGGTCGCGGCCGGCCGCAAACGTTGGGTCCTGATCCAAACCGGCGGCGGAGCCAGCGCTGGCTCCGCCGCCGGTTTGATGCACCATGGTGTGGCCGGCAACCGAGAGCAGGCTCCGCGTCCCGGCCGCACCATCGTTACCATTTGGGCTCGATTTGCGGGGTCTTGCCCATCCGGGCGAGGTTGTCGCTGAAGTTCAGTTCGTAGGGAGTGGTCGCCCGGGCAATCAGCCCCTGGTTCACCTGGCCGTAGTTGTCCGGGTACTTCGGGCAGGTCAGCACTACCAGACGCGATTCGTTCGGCGCCAGCGACCCGGCGTAGGTGACGACGTAGTAGCCGAAGTTCTGAGAGTAGCAATAGCCCTCAACTTTCGTGTTGTTGGCATAGCCGGTGCCGTTGTTGGTCAGGCGCAGGTAATAGAACATCATCGGACCAATTTGGCCCGTCGACTGGGACACCAGTTGCAGATCCGGTTTGAAGAACGGGGCAGAATCGGCATGCGCCGGCGTGAACGACAGCGCGGCGGCCGCGAGGCCCACCACGCCGACAATGCCCGCGAGTTTGGTCAACAGTCGGGTGCGTATCATGATTCGCCTCCTGGATCGGGCGCACCGCTTCGCACGGTGGCTCATACATTTCTTGTCGGGAGCAGCCGCCGCCGGCGCTGTGCCGGCCGCTTCCTGGTGGGGAGTGCTTGGTCCCGTGTTGGGAGTATCTCGCCCGACCGTGAGCAGGAGTATCGTGGGAAGCCGCCAGCTAAGCGGACCGCTCACTGTAACCTGGACAACAGGCGTGGCGCCCTGAACCAGAGGGGCGGAGGCAGCACCGTGCGCACACGGTGAGGTACTCCGGTTCGTCCGGCGGCGAGCCCAGGCAGGAAACGGGCTGCTCCGATGTCCTCACCCTGGTGGCGGAGGCGCACCAACCTCGGCATCGCCAACCAACTTCACCTGAGCGAGCGCACCGCAGAGACCCACGTCGCCGGTATCTTCGACAAACTGGTTCTGGGCAGCAGCGACGGCGAGGAGCACCGCCGGGTCCTCGCCGTGGTCACCTTCTTGCGCCAGCAACCGGCTCACTGAGCCGGGGATCTGCCACAGTCTGCTCACGTACCAAGTACGTTCGATAATGACGTGGGCGAATATACATTATTGTACCTATACTTGGCCGTCGAGGTTTGGAACTGAGCGTGCGCTGTCCGGCGATCCTACTGGGTTGGTATTGCACGGGTACTGCTGCGCCCTCGGCCCCACTCGACCACCGGTCACCGCGACGTGCGTCGGCGTCCGGTCACGGTGTTAGCGGATTGAGATCTTCACAGGCAGGGATCGGCGGCGCTGGATCAAGCGCCGTCCACGTTTCCGTAGCGGGGTCGAAGATTTCGCTGCTGGCAAGGTAGCGGGCGATCCCGAAGGAACTGCCTTGCCCGATGCAGGCGAGAGGACGCGGATCGCTGAGCGACCGGCGCTCATACTGCCGACCGCCGAACACCAGCACGCGACCATCCGCGAGCAGCACGGCGGTGTAATCCTGACGTGGGACCGTCATTGCCCCGGTTGGCCGCCAGGTGAACGTCGCCGGGTCCAGAAGGAACGTGTCAGCGGCGGAATGCGGCGACCCGGTATCTTCACCCCCGGCTCCCAGGATACGTCCATCCTCCAGCCGCACCAGGGGGAGCACGTAGGGCATGGAGGTATGCGGTCCATGACCGCTGATGCGAGGCGCGGTCCAGCGGTCAGCCGTCAGGTCATAGGTCAGCACCTGCTCAAACTCGTACCCGGTGATGCAAATGATGCGGCCATCGCGCAGGAGTGACACCCAATGCACACTGGACAGACAGTAGGGGCTCCGGTCAGGAGGACTCGCCATCAGCGTCCAGTCCCCGGTGGCCGGGTCATAGATCTCACCACGGTCGAGGAAATCGCGGACCGCTCGTTCCTGCTCATTGGTGACGGCGAGCGGATCGGCCACGAATTCGGAGCCTCTGAAGTCCGTTACACGACCGGTGGAGTCCTTGACGGTAGCGAGGTCACTCCCGCTGAGGGCCACAATTCGTCCGTCTGCCAGCGTAACGATGTTGGCGCCCGCTCGGCGCCCGTGCAGCGGTGTCGCCGCGCCCCAGGTATCCGTGTCCGGGTCGTAGATCTCTGCGCTGCGCAACGTCGAGCGCAAAATGGTGAAGGACGGCGCCACGGTTAGGTCCGGGTCGGTCCCGAACCCACCGGTGATGAGCACACGGCCATCAGGGAGGAGTGCTGCGCCATGGACGGAGCGAGCAGTGGCCATCGGCGCCGCCGGTGACCACACACCGCGCGTCGGGTCATAGATCTCTGCGGAGGAGAGTTCACCCCCGACTGTACAGCCGTCCCGACAGCCAAAACCACCGACAACAAGGACCCGTCCGTCGCGCAGGCGCGTCGCGGTGTGATAGGCGCGGGCGGTGTCGAGTAGTGCGGTTGTGCTCCAGGTCAGTGACACGGGGTCGAAGAGGGCCGCACCAGCGAGGGGGTGAGTATCGAGGTCATACCCTCCCACAACGAGGACGCGCCCATCGGTGAGGAGGGTGGTCGTGTGCTGCTTCCGTGTCGCGATATCAACCGGGGTCGCGGGCTGCCCGCGGACCGCGCTTACCCCGTCGGGTGCGATGCGTTGGCTGACGCCGGGAGGAGCTGCGGCGCGGACCCGTTGAGGGTACCCTCCGTCAAGCGCTACAGCTGCGCTAAGCAGGAGCATCAGGAACGCGCTCGTCCGCATCGCCTGGCCTCGCAACTGCGCCCGTTCCGTCGCCTTCGGTTTCGTGGGTGACTGAGACGGCCAACGACCGAGCGCACGGCCATGGGGAGTACATGCAATACGCATACAGACCTCGCTTCGTGGGGGTAGGAGGGTGGCCAACATCCTAGCAGGCTGCAGCAGGTGAACGCGTTCGGGCGAGACCGACGCTGGTGCACCGCGCGCGACGAATCCTAAGGTGCGATGGCGCCAGACACAAGGACACCGGTGCCGGCTTATCACTGGTGCCCATGGTGAGGTCCGTTGTTCAGTCGGGCTAGCGCCGGCCCATTGCCGTTTGGGCGAGCATGATCAGTCGTTCCCGCCGCTCGTCCCCGGACAGGGTTGTCGTACCGGTGTCCTGGTCCCAGACAATGAGGAGCCCGCGGTTCCCCTGGAGCACCACCACCTCTACCGGGGAGGCAAAGGCCCGGTCCCCGAGCCCCGGCACCTCTCGTTCGTGGGTCTTATCCACCCACAGGGCGTCAAAGAGCGCAGCGCCCACAAAGGGCTGAACAATGACGGAGTCGGCCTCGTCTGACGATTGGGACCGCACCTGTGCAAAGGTACACCGGCCGCCCGTGCTCGTGGGTGAATACTGGCCCTCGGCAAAGGAATGCGTGGTTGCGGCCTCGACTTCGGCTCGGGTCACCAACTGGCATGCTAGGGACGATGCGGGGCTGGACACGGCGGCCACGGGCGAAGCGGTCGCCCCCGCAGGCGAAGGCGACGGATCGCCAGCCCCACCACGACAGCATGTCAGGAGACTGAGCAAGACGACACCGGTGAGCCAGATGCAGGAATGCTTCATGGGAGTCCTCCTGGTGCGGTGCGGCGGGGCATGTCCCGCGGGCGAATCTGCTTGGTGGGTGGGGCGCTGGTGGTCCGTGCGCCGCATACCTGCAGGATGCCAGGGGCCTGCAGCGAGCACCTGACTCGCAACTCACCAGCGGCTGACGGTTTCCTCACACGGCACTGGGAGCAGCAGCGGTGACGTGAGGCGTAGGTCAGGCGGTGGGAGCCTTCTTCTTTTCTTCTTGTGTCCTGCCGGGCACGGACCAAGCAAATGGGCACTGGTGTTGGACCAGCGCCCTTCGTCAGTGTGCGGTCGGGGTCGTGCTTCGGTTCTGCACCCGTGTCCAGTCACGGGCAGAAGGCGGCGCTGGCGGCGGCGGCACCGGTGAGGAGCACCAGACCTGCCTTCCGGCCATTTGCCGAGCACGCCCGCGCCGACCCAACCTGGCGTTTCCAGGAGCTGCCACCGGTCACGACGCGATGGTGCCACGACCGTACGAGCTGGCACAGTTGCTGTTGGAGGTACAGTCATCCCCATCCAGGGCGGGACGTTTATCCCACGCTCGCGCATGATGCGCGGGATGGCGTCGAGCACGTGGCGCACCGCGTGGCCGTGCAGCAGTTGCGTGGCGCGAGCCCTGACCGCCGACATTCAGCCCGACTCGCCGCTGTCGCCGCCCGGTTAGTGTGGCTGATCGGGTCGATGTGTCGCTATCGGGTCAGGGTTTGATAACGCGCCAGCGTGTTGAGAATGTCTTCCAAAGTTACTGCTGAGTCTGGTCCAAAGGGCGAAGGGGCTACTCCGCACATTCGTGTACCGGTGTGAAGCTAACGGATTTCTTCATGATGAGACCGGTTATCCGCTGTTTTCAACAGGCTGATGCATTCTCGAACCTCGCAGCGCGATCAGCAGCCAATCGGCACGTTTAGGTTGAGCGTACGATCGGGCCTGTAGGGGCCTGATCGTACGTGCGATAATGCGGGTGCCGCCACCACGACCAAGCGGTATCGCCCAGTAGATTATGGCCTTCACCAATCCTGAATGATAGGTGGTACCTCGGTAAGAGAGTGGTTCTAACCCGTCCCAGACATACACGGTTCGCCCGTCAGCGACTATTAGCGATTCGATCAAGTGCGAATGATAGTACCTCCAAACCGTCGCAGCGGAAGTCACACCATACCCGCGAATAACGAATAGCGTCACGTTCCGATCACAAGTGCTCTCTGGTCGTGACATTTCGCCCGGACAGGTCGTTGTCCACATCCGACACTGACCCCATAACCGGTAGCGCCAGCGGCGGAAGGGGCGAGCGCGATGGACAAACAATCATCCAAACGATCAAACAAGCAAACCCGCTGCCGGCCGGTTTCGTATTCGTGCCGGCTACTCGCTCCCCTCGGCTCAGCAAAATACTGCATTCCAATCAATCAAACAGCGCCGGCCAAAGCGACCTCCATCACGCCTCGCCTGCGGATCATGTTCCCGTTCTCCGTTGCCCCCTATCTCATCCCCGCATACCATCCAAAACACAACCGCCGGCGCCCGCACCGGCCGATCCCTTGCATCGCTCATCGTGCAACGCCCATCGCTTCGGAGGCCTGCCATGGAATTCCGCTTCACGCCCGCGCAAGACGCCTTTCGCCAGGAAGTGCGTGACTTTCTCCGTGCTGAATTGACCGGCGGCCGGCCGGAAGCGACGGATCCCGAGTCCTACGATTACGCCCGTCAATTCAGTAAGAAGCTGTCGGCGCGGGGCTGGATCGGGCTGGCCTGGCCGAAGGAATATGGCGGCAAGGCGCTGGGCACGATGGAGCAGACCATCTTCAATGAGGAGATGATCACGCAGGACGCGCCCACCGGCTATCACTTCGTCTCCGAGCGGCAGATGGGGCCGTCGATTATCCGGCAGGGGACTCATGAGCAGAAACAGTACTTCATCCCTCGCATCCTGTCGGCTGATGTCTCCTTCGCAATCGGCATGTCCGAGCCGGGGGCCGGCTCGGATCTGGCCAACGTCCAGACCCGGGCCGTGATCGATGGCGACGACTACGTGGTGAACGGGCAGAAGATCTGGACGAGTAACGCCCACCGGGCCGATTGGCTCTGGCTGGTTTGCCGCACGGACCCGGCGGCGCCCAAACATCGCGGCATCTCCGTGTTGCTGATGGACCTCAAGTCGCCGGGGATCTCCGTGCGGCCACTGGTCAACCTAGCCAACCGTCACGGCTTTAATGAAGTCTTTTTCGACAATGTTCGCGTGCCCCGCAAGAACCTGGTGGGCGAGGAGAATCGCGGCTGGTATGTCACCGCCGAGAACCTCGACTTTGAGCGCTCCGGCATTGACCGGCTGGCCGCCACCGGCCGGCTCTACCGCGACATTCTTGACTACGTCCGCTCGCGCACGGACGCCACGGGCGAACAGGCGCGCATTGCCCGGACCGAACTGGCCGAGCGGGCAATCGAATATGAGATTGGCCGGATCATTGCCTACCGGGTGTCATGGCTGACCAGCCAGGGCCGGATTCCCAATTACGAAGCCTCTATGTCCAAGGTGTATGGGGCGGAATGGTCGCAGCGGATCGCCCGCACCGGCATGAAGGTCGCCACAGCTTTCGGTATGACCCGCACACCGGAAGAGCGGCGACTGAAAGACAAGATCGAAATGGCCTATCTGATTACCTCCGCCGATACGATCCGGGGCGGCACCAGCGAGATCCAGCGCAATATCATCGCCACGCGCGGCCTGGGACTGCCGCGCAGTTAGGGGAGGATTTGTTGCCGGATTTGCGCCACATCGCTCACACCCCGGTCCTGCTCGAGTCGCCCACCATGCGCTACCGCGACGATACGCGGCGCGTCGAGCGGGGCCGCGTGGTGTTGCTGGCTACACCCAGCGGCAACCTGGTCTGGGTGGGCGATGATACGCCGCCGGAGCAGGTGTTTGCGCTGGCCCGGGCGACCTTTGGTGCGGATGCCCCGTTTTCCGTCGAACTCGATACCGAGGCGGCGCCGGCGCTCGATGCCTTCTTGCGCGCGGCAGGTTGGACCGTCGATGAAGAGGAACCGGCGCTGGTGCTCACGCCCCTGCCATCCCGCATACCCGAACCGCCCGTCGGTCTGTCAATCCGGGCCGCGCGCACCGGGGCGGATATTGAGATATTCGCGGCGATCTCCGAGTTTCGCCGGCCGCCGGCGGTGGCAGCGCTGGCCGACCCTGATATCTATCTGCTGCTGGGTGAGGTGGACGGGGTGCCGGTGGCTACGTCCCGGGCGATCTGCGCAGGGGGCGTGGTGGATATCACCGCCGTCGTGACGCTGCCGGAGCGGCGCGGGCGCGGCTACGGTACGGCGATGACCTGGGCTGCCGTCGCCGCCGGCGCTGTCCGTGGCTGCACGGCGGCGACCCTGACCGCAACCGAGATGGGCTATCCGATCTACATCAAGATGGGCTTCGTGCCGGTCTGCGTCTTCCGCGGTTATTCCCCGCCGCGGCCCTAACCGCGCGCAAAGGCGATCTCTGTCATCGCCGCCGGGCGGCAGGCTAACCTACGCGGTCATGCCGCCGTCGATCACGAACTCCGCGCCGGTACAGTAGCTGCTCTCGTCCGAGGCGAGGAAGAGAGCCAGCCGGGCGACCTCGTCCGGGTCCGCCACCCGCCGCAGGGGAATATTGCGGAGCATAGCATCGAGATTACCGGAGTCGACGCCCGGCACCTGGTGCAACATGGCCGTCTCGATCAGGCCGGGGTGGATCGAGTTCACGCGAATATTGGAGCGGGCGAACTCCCGCGCCGCTGACTTCGTCATCCCCCGCACGGCCCATTTGCTGGCGGTGTAAGCGATGCTATTTGCTCCCCCACGGAGTCCGGCCACCGACGAGATATTGACGATTGCACCGCCGCCGCTGTCGGCCATCGCCCCGGCCACAGCCCGCATACCGAGGAAGACGCCCACCTGGTTCACTTCAATCACCCGGCGGTAATCGGCCAGCGGCATATCGGAGGCGCGGCCGGTCATATAGACGCCGGCGTTGTTGATCAGAATGTGCAGTCCGCCGTGCCGGGCCACCGCCGCCTGCACGACCGCCGCCCAGGCCGCTTCATCGGTGACGTCATGGTGGAGATAGCTGCCGTTGATTGCCGCCGCTGTCGTCACCCCGTCCTCGTCCAGCACATCCGTGATGATCACCGCCGCGCCCTCCGCGGCAAACAGGGCCGCCTCCCGCGCTCCCTGCCCGCGGGCGCCACCGGTGACCAGTGCGACCTTGCCGTCAAGCCTGCCCATATCGCCCTCCTTCGCGCGGTGCGTGGCGCGCCGCGCCCGCATGATACATCGGGCACGGCCGGCGCGCCGGTAGGCAGGCCCGTCATGGGTGAGGTTGGGTGATGGGTCCAGTTTTCGCAACGGAAAGAGGCGGGTGTGAGGACCTACATCGCACTGACCGGCGCACGGCGGGCTTTGACCTCGTATTGGGCCACATCTGCCGCCCGCACGAGGTCGGTGAAGTGGGACATTTCCGGTGCCAGCACGGCGAATCCGGCACTGGCACCGACCGAGACGTGCACGCCCGCGTCATCGTCCACCAGGATCGGGCCCTGACTGAGCACGGTATTGAGGCGTTTGATCACCGCCCTCGCCTCGCCCTCACCGGCCTGGCGAATGATGATCGCGAATTCATCGCCGCCGAGGCGGGCAACGATATCCGAGGCGCGGCACAATTCCCGCAACAGCAGCCCGAATCGGGTGAGGACGGCATCACCAACAAGATGCCCGAAATGGTCGTTCACCAACTTGAAGTCGTCGAGATCGATGATCACCAGGGCCAGCGGGTGGTCGCACCAGCGGGCCAGTTGCATGTCGCGGTCAAGATGGCGGGTGAAGGCGCGACGATTAGCCAGCCCACTCAGGTCGTCGTGCTCGGCCAGGTGGGAGAGTCGCTCCAGTTCCGCGCGAAACTCGGATGCGGTCTCGGAACGGCAGCGGGAAACCGCCACCAGGCTAAATCCGGTGGTCAGCGCGAATACCGAGAGGAAGACCGGGGTCACCGGAGCGGCGGCCGGTCCCTTCGTGAACACCAGAATCAGCGCCAAACCAAACATGCCGGCAACCGCGATTGCCGCCACGTGTCTGCATGCATGGAAGGAAAAGATGCGAGCCATGACACCGATACTCTTTGGGGGCCGGCACGCCGTGGCCTGATGGTGCCCCTAGATCGTATATCGGGTGGGAGCCGCCTGGCTTTAGGGGATTTCCGGATAATGACCAGACGGTCTGTTTACCCGCGGCTGCGATTGAGGATGACGCGCTCTCAAGCGGCAAGGAGAATTTACCAGATTGCCGGCCATTTGATAATACCGGTGCAGTCGGTGAAGTAGACCGGGCGCCGGCAAGCGGCGAATGAGCCGGGGCGGCTCAGCGCTCCTGCCTGGAAGGAAACCAGAAGAATGGTGAAGCCACCTGCTACCGGCACGCCAACCGAGAGTCTCACCGAAACACCCGAAGGGCGCCGTCATTGGGCGGGGATGGCCGAGCGGCCAATCGCTGACCTGCGGGCAATCGCTGCCGCGCTCGCTCCCGGCGTTTACTCCGGCTTGCTGTGCGGCGCTGTCATCGGCGGCGGCGGCGGCCGGTTGGCAATGCTGCTCTTGCGGCTCACCTCCGATGCCAGCCTCCACGGACGGCGAACCGATGACGATTTCACGATTGGCGTGTTTACCGCGGCGACCATCTTTCTCATTGCCGCTACCGCTGCTGTCGGAACGGTGGGCGGTGTGTGCTACGCGCTCACCCGCCCCTGGCTGCCGGTGCGGCAGCGCTCTGCCCTGACCGGCGCGTTTTTGGCGATCACTGGCGGTGCGCTGATCATCCACCCGGGCGGGGTCGACTTTACCTTGTTGGCGCCGCTCTGGCTTGCCGTCGGACTGTTTGTGCTGCTGCCTGGCGTCTACGGCGTTGCACTCAGTTTGCTGGCCGAATGGATTGACCGTCGGCGGTGGGTGGTGGGGTGGCTGGCGTGGCCGGCGCTACTCATTCCAGGTGTGTTGGGCATCGGAATCGGCCCGGCCGGCGTAGCAATACTGGGTGGGTGTGCCCTGATTGTCATATTCGGCCAGGGGCAGCGGTTGGCCGTCGGTTGGCGGTCCGGGCTGGTGACGTGGCTGGGGCGGGCGGGGCTGACGGCGCTGCTGGTCGGCGGCGCTATCAACCTCGCCCGCGATATGTCCGCTATTTTCTAGCGACAGGCTGGCCGGTGTTACACCTGCTCGAAGACGGAAGCGATGCCCTGGCCGCCGCCGATGCACAGCGTCACCAGCCCGTACTGACCGCCGGCCCGCTCCAACTCGTGCATCAGCTTGACGGTGAGAATCGCGCCAGTGGCCCCCACCGGATGGCCGAGCGCTACCGCGCCGCCGTTCGGGTTGGTGCGGGCCGGGTCCAGCCCCAACTGCTCGGAGCAGGCCAGCGCCACCGAGGCGAACGCCTCGTTTAGCTCGATCACATCGAATTGATCCACCGACAGGCCGGTGCGGTCCAGCACCCGGCGGGTGGCGGGAATCGGACCGGAACCCATCAGCGCCGGGTCTACCCCCGCTTCGGCGCGGCCGGCGAGGCGCAGGCGCGGCTCGATGCCCAGTTCCTTGGCCTTTGCCGCGCTCATCACCACCACCGCCGCCGCACCATCGTTGATGCCGGAGGCGTTGCCGGGTGTGACCATCCCGTCCGTCTGGAAGGCCGGACGCAACTTGGTGAGGCTCTCGAAGGTGGTGTCCGCCCGGGGATGTTCGTCCGTGTCGATTACCTTCTCGGCGCGGCCCTCTTTGACGGTGACCGGCACGATCTGCTCGCGGAATCGGCCCTCGGCGATGGCGGTGGTGGCGCGGCGATGGGATTCCGCCGAGAATTCGTCCATCTCGGTACGGGTGATCTCGAAGGAGCGGGCGAGGTTCTCGGCGGTGACGCCCATGTGATAGCGGTTGAATGGGTCGGACAGCAGCGTGGTGATACCGTCCTCCAGCACCGCGTTGCCCAGCCGGGCGCCGAAACGGGCCTGGCGGGCGTAGTAGGGCAGCATCGTCATGTTTTCGGCGCCGCCGGCCACGACGACATCGGCGTCGCCGGTCTCGATCATCCGGGCGGCCGTGTTAATTGCCTCCAGGCCGGAGCCGCACAGGCGGTTGACGGTGAGCGCCGGCACTTCGATCGGCAGCCCAGCTTTGATGGCGGCATGGCGGGCGAGATAGGCGTCCTCGGCCACCTGGCCGACACAGCCCATCACGACATGCTCGACCTGCTCCGGCCGCAGCCCGGCGCGGGCGACCGCTTCCTTGATGACGGCCGCGCCCAGGTCAGAGGCGGGCGTGTCCTTGAAGCCGCCGCCGAACCGGCCCACGGCGGTCCGCACTCCCGCGACGATCACAACTTCTTTCACTGGTTTGCTCCTATCCCTTGTAACGGGCGTTCGGCCCGGCTGCACCCGTCAGATAACTCCAGGCCAGTGTTCCGGCGCTGTTCGCACTAGCCCTACCGTACACCACGATGGTTCAGACGGGTTGCTCGTAGCAACTGGCATGGGTGCTCGGAGACGCACGTCGGACATCGGGGGGCGGGTCGTACACAGGTTTGCTCACCACACTCTGTTACCCACAGTTCTTCCACCAAATTCACTTCGTACGTCTCGGTGACGTAGGCGGCCCCAGCGCCTCTGGCTGGCGCAGCGTGCCGTGGTTAGCCGCGCGGCAGGCCGAGGCCGCGGGTGGCAATGATATTGCGTTGAACCTCACTGGTGCCGCCGGCGATAGTGGAGGGCAGCACGCTCATGTAGGTGCGGGCCAGCCGGCCATCCTGCACCTCGTAACCTCGTGAGTCCGTCAGCAACATGCCCCGCTGCCCGAACAGGCGCACCGCCGTGTTTGCCGTGCGCTGGTTCAGTTCGCTGGTGAATAGCTTGACCATCGAGGCCTCGTAGTTCGGCACTTTGCCCGCCGTTTGCAGGCTGGCTACCTGGACGGACATCATCCGCGCGACTTCACTGGCGATATACAGCTCAGCCAGTTCGGCGCGGAGCGGGCTGGCCGGCGGTAAGGTGGGCGTCTGCTGGCAGAGATCTTTGATCTGCTCCTGGAGCGCCACCGCGCCGGCAATGCCGCTGCGCTCAAAGTCGAGCGTGGTCATCGCCACATACCAGCCGCGGTTCTCCTCACCGATCCGATAGGACGCAGGCACGCGCACATTGTCGAAGAAGGTCTCGCACAGTTCGCCGCCGCCGGCCATGCCCTCAATTGGCCGCACGGTCATGCCCGAAACATCCATCGGCATAACGAAATAGGAGATGCCACGGTGCTTGGGCGCATCCGGGTCCGTGCGGGCGAGCAGGAACATCCAGTTACAGGAGGAAGCGTTGCTCGTCCAGATCTTCTGACCGTTGAGCACATAATCGTCCCCGTCACGCACCGCCCGCAGTTGCAGCGAGGCGAGGTCGGAGCCGGCGCCCGGTTCGGAAAAGCCCTGGCAATAGATGTGTTCGCCGTGGAGAATCGGCGGCAACAGCTCGCTCTTTTGCTGGTCGCTGCCATGCAAGATCAGCGTCGGCCCGACCATCTCCGTGCCGCGGGCGCCGGGATGGGGTACGCGGTTGCGTGCGAATTCTTCCTTGAGGATGAATTGTTCCATCACCGACAGGCCGGCGCCGCCGTACTCGACCGGCCAGTGAGGCGCCAGCCAGCCCCGCCCCGCCACGCGCCGGCGCCACTCCTGGAAGAGCTCGTCGCCAAGACCGTAGGAATCCACGGCCGGCTGATGGTGAACGCGGTATTCCTCGGGTGCTTGCGCTTGAATGAAGTCGCGAACTTCCTGTCGCCAGACGGCTTCCCGCGGCGTGTCAACCAGTTGCATGGGTAGCATCCTCTTTCAGGTGGTGGTCGTATGCGTAGTCTTCGGGCGGCGTCCGGCCGTACACAGCGCGATACCAGGACTCAGACAGGATACGAACGGCATCCGGGAACCGATAATGGCGGGCGCTGACGGTCTCGCTGGTGGCGAAGAAGCGGAAGGCGAAGAACTCGACCATGGCGGACAGGGTGGCGGCGAGCAGCTTTGGGTCAACCGCCGGTATCCGCTCCTGGACGAGCAGCCGCGTCAACCGTCCCTCGATGCGCTCCTCAAACCGGCGACGGTGGCGGTCATAGATCTGGTGAATCGCATCGTCCACCAGCGAGAGAGCGAAGAACTCGCTGATGATTTTCGTCTCGTGTCGCCAGACGTCGAGATAGGCAGCATTTGCCAGGACAATGCGCGTGTATTCATCCTCGTTGGGATAATGGCGGCCGGCGACCTCGTACATCTGATTCATGACATCATTGGCAACCTGGATGAACAAATGCTGCTTGTTGCGGAAGTAAAAGTAGAAGGTCGCCCGCGACACTCCAGCTTGTTTGACGATGTCTTCGATAATGACGCCATGATAGCCGTTCAAAGATATCTGGTGATGAGCGGCTTGCAGGATATGACAGTAGGTTTCGTTATCGGCACGCTGTTCGTGTTCCCGGCGGGCGGATTCGAACGGAGTCACCACGCTTACGTCTCCCCGGCGCATTGGGCCGTTCACTGTATCGTAACGTAGGGGCGTGACGAAGACCTGGCAACGTCGCCAGAAGATGACCTGCTCGTCGCTCGCGTTCGCACACGCCGTGAGCGACCGGTTGGTGGTGCTGGCTTCAGCCCAACTCCCGCCGGCGAAACACAATTGACACAGCGTACGGTGGTGGGTATGTTGACCCCGACCTGACACCATGTTCGGACATGTCATCCGGACGGCACGTTCGGGATGCTACCAGTGCCCCGCCAACATGTCCAGAATCCTGCCGCATCGCTCCCGCATCGGTGCGGATACCGTTGACCTCCGTTCGACCCGCTCGTGCTGCTGGTGACGTTTTGACGCATCGCAGCCGGCGGTTAGCCAACTGTCGCACCGGCTCGCATGAGCGGGTGCCATCCTTGTCGGCGCTGAGCGAGAACTGTCATGCAGACCTATATCATCAAGCGGTTGATTTTGACCGTGCCGATTCTGGCCATGGTGGCGGTGATCACGTTTACACTGCTGCGGCTGGTGCCCGGGGACGTGCTGATGGCACAGATCGGCGAAGGTGGCAACTACAGTCCGGAAAAACTCGCGGCAATGCGGCGCAGCATGGGGCTGGACGATTCGATACCGGTGCAGCTCGGCCGCTGGAGCGCCGATGTGGTGCGCGGTGATTTCGGCGACAGCCTGCTCACCAGCCAGCCGACGCTATCTGCCTTTGCCCGCGCTTCTCGCGTCACGATCGAACTGGGCGTCCTCTCAATCGCGATCGGCCTGCTGATCGCCATCCCACTCGGTGTGGCTTCTGCAGCCAAACAGGATACGCCGGTCGATTGGCTGGCGCGAATGGTTGCCACGGTCGGTGTCTCGGCGCCCGACTTCTGGATCGGCACGGCGTTTATCGTGTTTGCCGGTTTGTGGTTCCATTACTCGGCGCCATTTGGCTTCATTTCGCCGTTCGAGGACCCAGTCGGTAACGCCCAGCAGATGGCCGTGCCGGCGATCATCCTCGGGTTTCGCCAGTCTGCCGTCACCATGCGACTGGTGCGGGCGACGATGTTGGAAGTGCTGCGCCAGGACTACGTGCGCACCGCCCAGGCGAAGGGGCTGAATGCCCGGACGGTGATGGTCAGCCACGCCCTGCGCAACGCCCTGATCCCGGTGGTGACCGTCGTCGGCGCGCAGGTCGGGTTTTTGCTCGGCGGCACGGTGATCGTCGAGTCGCTCTTCAATCTGCCCGGTGTGGGACAACTGACGTTCAATGCCATCCAGCAGCGCGACTATGCCCAGGTGCAGACCAACATGCTGCTGCTTGGGACGACGGTCGTGCTCGCCAATCTGATCACCGACCTCAGTTACGGGGTACTCGATCCGCGCATCCGGTACAGCTAACCCGGCCGCCGTGGGGGATTCGACATGGCGCAATCGATTGACAGCGGAACAGTGAGCGGTGGCCGCGGTGAGGCGCTGCTGTTCGCGGGGCCGCCGCGTGCAGGCCGTCTGCGCAAGTTGGGCCGGTTGGCGGTGCAGAAACCGTTGGGAACGCTGGCGGTCCTGATCCTGGCGGTGATGTGGCTGAGCGCCGCGTTCGCACCGCTGGTGGCGCCGTTTCACTGGCGCGACGTGTTCAGCGGCCCCCGGCTGATGGCGCCGGACTCGTACTACTGGTTCGGGACGGATGATGTCGGCCGGGATGTCTTCAGCCGGATTGTCTGGGCAGCACGGCTCAGCCTGTCGATCAGCTTCGCCGGCACGGTAGTCGGTATTTCGCTCGGCCTGATTGCAGGAGTGATTTCTGGCTACTTCCTCGGCTGGTTCGACTTGATCTGGCAGCGGGTGATCGATGCCATGCAGGCGCTGCCGGGGCTGGTGTTGCTGATGGTTGTCGTACAGGTGCTGGGCACCGGGCTGGCTGTGGTCGCCATTGCCCTGGCCGTGTTGACGATGCCCGGATCGAGCCGGATCATCCGCTCGGCAGTGATCAGCATTCGCGCCAACCCGTATATCGAGGCGGCGCGCGTGCTCGGCGCTGATGACCTGCGGATCATGTTCCGGCACGTCTTGCCCAATGCCTTCCCGCCGGTGCTGATCCTGGCGGCGCTATCGCTGGGCAGCAATTTGCTGCTACAGGCGTCGCTGAGTTTCCTCGGTCTGGTCAGCTCCGAGTATCCCGATTGGGGCAGCATGCTCAACGCGGGCGCGCGCCGGTTCATGGAAAGCGCCCCCTGGCTGGCCATTTTTCCAGGCCTGGCGATCATGCTGACGGTGTTTGCTTACAACATGCTCGGCGACACGCTGCGCGACGTGCTCGATCCGCGCTTGCGCGGCCGCTGAGCCAGGTTCAACAACGAGGTTTAGGGGTGGGAATCGCCGCCGGTGGGCGGCCGGACTTCGCGCTGGCGAAGGTTGAGGAGGGATTCGTCGTGGCTGAGAACAGAAGCTACTGGCAGGGGCGGATCGGCAGGCGGCAGGCGGTGACCATCGGTGGGTCGGCGGCGTTGGCGGCATTCCTGGCTGCCTGTCGGGGCAGCAAGAGCGGCTCTAGTTCCAGTGCTGGTACTGCCGCGCCGCTGTCCGGGCAGAATCAACTTGCCGGTACGGCGACAGCGGGGGCGGGTGGCCAGGCGGCCGGAGCGGAAGAATCGCCGTATGAACTGGTGTCGAAGTATAGCTGGCGCAAGCTGAAGTGGGGCGGCACGCCTACGCGCGGCGGTGAGATCGTCCACGGCGGCGCCAGCGTCAACAACTGGGACCTGATGAAGGCGACGACGCTGACCCCGGCGCCGCCCTACTATAACGGCCTTTACTACTTCCGGCTAGACGAGGGCAGCGATCTGGACGGCCAGACCTTCGCGCCCGACCTGGCCGAGAAGGTGGAAACGACACCCGACTTCCAGACGTGGACGTTCAAGCTGCCGGCCAACGTCTATTTCCACGACCTGCCGCCGGTGAATGGCCGGCAGATGACGGCAGAAGACGTTGTCTACAGCTACCAGCGGTACATGGACACCAGCGTCTGGTCCACACCGCTGCAGTTCATCGATAAGATCAGCGCGCCGGACAAGCAAACAGTGCGCTTCGACCTCAAGTTTCCCTATGCGCCGGTGCCCAATGTGCTGGGTCTGCCCTATTACCTGATCTTCGCCCGCGAGCATTTCGAGGGGAATCAGGATCGCTGGAACCAGCAGCCGATTGGCACCGGGCCGTTTATGGTGACGAACTTCAAATTCCGGGAAGTGGTGGAATCGGTCCGGCACCCGAAATATCACCAGAAAGACAAGAACGGCATCCAACTGCCTTACGCCGACAAGTTGACGGGCCGCTACTACGCTGATATCAACTCGCGGATCGCCGCCCTGCGGGCCGGCCAGCTCGACACCATCCCCGACGGCATCTCCTTTCTTGACGTGTTCAACGAGGTGACCAAGAGCCTGCCCGATTCGCAGTACGTGGTCTCGCCCCATTGGGCGACGTACCAGACCTGGGTGATGTTCCAGTGGAACAATCCCCAGTTCAAAGACCCGCGCGTGCGCAAGGCGCTCTCGATGGCGATCGATCGCAAGGCGATCGTCTCGCAGACGATCGGCGGCGCCGGCACCGCGCCGACGCCGGTGCCGTACAACCAGATGGGAATGAAGAATGCGCCGTGGTGGGACTATCTGCCGCCTGGGGCGCAATATAACCCGGACGAGGCCAAAAAGCTGATGGCCGCCGCCGGTTTTGGCAGCGGCTTCAAGACCAAGTTCCTCACCAGCTCGGCCACCGCGCCGGCTCCGGAAGTGCTGGCCCTGCAAAAGGCCTGGCGGGAAGTGCTGAATGTCGATATGGCGATTGAGGCGCAGGACCCGCTGGTCGTGCTGAACACCATACAGAAGAAGGAGTTCAGCGATGTCTCTTCGCAGGGCGGCGTGGTGGCGACGGAACCGTGGGGCTTGACGAAGGCGCTGTTCGGCAAGGGTGAGCCGCAGAACTGGGGTAATGTCGATGATCCCGAACTGACAGCAATGATCGATAAGGTGCGCTCGACCACGAACGAGCAGGACCGGATTAAACTGGCCGCCGACATGAACAAGCGCATCCTTGATGAGACGCTGCAATTGTGGATCACCGGCCGGCATGTCTATGCTGCCACGCGGCCGTGGGTCCACACCGTTGCCCAGAGCCTCTACACCCAGATCGACAACTGGGGTGGCACAAGCTGGCGGCACGTCTGGATCGATGGCAACGCTCCCAATAACCGGGGTGGCAAGGCATAGTAGTAGCGGCCATCGGGAATATGCCGGCGGAATATGACGCCACCCTCCAGGCATATCGGCATGTGTCGGGTGGGTGGCGTTCACGCGGACCGGCGGCCCCACATCTCAAGGCAGGGTGATGCATGACCACCAAGCAGGCAGGGGCGACCAGCGCGGCCGAATTCCAGGCCCTGTTCGACAGCGTCAAGAACTGGGGCCGCTGGGGGCCAGACGACCAGCGCGGGGCGTTGAACTTGATTACGAACGCCAAGCGGGCCCAGGCGGCGGCGCTGGTGAAGGAAGGGCACATCGTCAGCACGGCCCATCCGTTGCCGGTGATGCCGGGGCCGAACAACCCCGCGCCGGTGCGGCGGGCGGTGCTGGCCGGCGGTGACGGCATCAGTGACGGCTTCGCCTCGGCGGCCGACCTGACCATCGTCGCGCCGCACGGCTTCGCCGTCAGCCACCTGGACGCGCTCTGCCACGTCTTTTGGAACGGGCAGATGTATAACGGCTACCCAGCCGGCGATATGACCTCGCGCGGGGCGGAGAAGAACGCGATTGATGTTGCCCGCGAGGGTATCGTCAGCCGGGGTGTGCTGCTCGATATTCCCCGTCTGCTCGGCCGGCCGTATCTCGACAAGGGCGAGGCGATCACGGTCGAAGACTTGGAGGCGGCTGAGGCCCGCCAGGGCGTGCGGGTGGAGGAGGGCGATATCCTGCTGGTGCGCACCGGCCGCCGCCCGCGTGAGCAGGGTGAGGGCGAGACATTGTTGTTTCAGGGCGGAGCCGGGCTGCACGTTTCGACAATGCCCTGGATCAAAGAGCGCGGCGTGGCCGTGCTCGGCTGCGACGGCATCAGCGACGTGATGCCCTCCGGATGCGAGGGCAATGCGCTGCCCGTTCATGTCGCCACGCTGGTGGCGATGGGCGTCCACCTGCTCGACAACCAGTCGCTGGAGCCTCTGGCCGACGCCTGCGCCGAACGCAATCGCTGGACGTTCCAGTACGTCGTTGCGCCGCTGGTGATTGAAAAGGGAACCGGTTCGGCGGTCAACCCGATCGCGGTATTTTGACCTCATCCCTCAGCCCCTATCCGAAACGTAGAGCAACGGTCTTAGGGAGAGGGGGTGGCGGGGGGCTGCCAGGGGCGGTGGTCACGGACGACGGCATTCATGATGGTGAGCAACTTGCGCATGCAGGCGACGATCACGACCTTATCGGGTTTGCCAGCCGCCGCCAGACGCTGGCCAAAGGCGGCAATGGCCGCATTGAAGCGGACGGCAACCCGCGCCGCCATGTACAGCGCCGTGCGCACCGCCGCCCGTCCGCCCCAAATGTGGCGCTGGCCGCGCATCCGGCCACTGTCGCGGTTGAGCGGCGCCAGCCCGGCGAGTGCCGCAATGTGCTTGCGCGACAGCGTGCCCAGTTCGGGCAGGACGGCCAACACCGTGGCACTGACCACCGGCCCGACACCGGGGACACTGCGCAGCAAGTCCCGCTGCTCGCTCCAGACGGGGGAAGCGGCGAGCACCGTGTCAATGTCCGTATCCAGCGCCGCAATCTGCTTGGTCAACCAGGTGATGTGGTCGTCCAGTTGCTCGTGCAGCCGCGCCGGGGCGATGCGGCGGCGGTTGCGCTCGGCCACGCGCATGGCGACCACCTCCTGGCGCCGGCCGACCAGCGCCGCGAGGTCCTGCTGCTCCGCCGCAGGCAGGGGCCGGACGGGCAGATCCAGGGCGGTGCCCATGTGGGCGAGTACGGCGGCATCGAGGGCATCGGTCTTGGCAAGTTGGCCGATGCTGCGAGCAAAGGCACGGGCGGAGCGGGGATTGACCCGCGCCACCGGGATGCCCGCGCCGCTCAGCGCCACGATCACGGGCAGTTCCAAGCGACCGGTGGCCTCGACCACCACTTGGCGCACCGCCAGTCCGGTGAGCGCGGCGACCAACTGGGCGATGCCCTCCGGGGCATTCGTCACCTGGGCAGGGACAGACGGGTGGGCTGGCCGGACGGCGACATCAAGCCGGGCTTGGCTCACATCGATGCCCACCACCACGGCCGTGGGGGCACCGGCAGCGGGCGGGATCGGCGCCGCTGGCGGGGCGACCGCCGTGCCACGGACCGGGGTAGACGCAGGGACGGGACGAGGAAGGATGGCAGGGGAACGGCGCATAGAACCCTCCTTGCTGGGGATAACGGCTCCCGGGGTCCGGCCTTGTTCATGCGGGCTCGTGGCCCCAGCAACGGTTCGGACTGCTTCGGGAACCGATCGCGCCGGCGCAGGCTCTACGACGGTCTCGGACGACCTTGGGGGATCCGACCTGGCGCGATCGTGGCCGGACGACCCGGCTTCTTCAATCTACCGGCTCGCCAAGATACAAGGGGGGAGATCGACGGACGAGGCAGTCGGGTGTGCTGGCTCATGCTGGCGGTTCCAACCAGGCGATGCGTAAGCCAGTCTCACACCGAGTGAGGCCCCTCTCCGCGTCGGAGAGGGGCCGGCGAGCGACGCGAGCGGGGTGAGGTAAGTCACTATGCGTATCGGCATCAATCTTGGTATTGGCGGCGGTGCTGCCGGAGCGGGCGGCGGAATACGCGCCCGTCTCAATCTGGCCGAGCAGGCGGAGTCGCTCGGATTTGATGCCGTGTGGGTGATGGACCGGCTGGTGACGGCCTCGGTGACGCCAGCGGCGGATGAAGGCTACGAGGCGCTGCTGCTGCTCAGTGCGCTGGCGCAGCGCACGCGGCGGGTGGAGATTGGGGTAATCGATCTGGCAACGCCGCTGCGTCATCCCCTGGTAACGGCCAAGATGCTGAGCACAGCCGATCGGCTGTCCGGCGGGCGGGTGATTTGCGGCGTGGGCACGGGTGGGGATGACGCGGCATTTGCCGCGCTGGGCGTGATCGGCTATGCAGCGGAACGCGACGAGGTGACCGACGATTATCTGCGGGCTATCAAAGAGGCCTGGCTGAACACGGGGCCGTCGCGATATACGGGTGAGTACGTGCGCTTTGCCGAAATTGGCACGTTTCCCCATCCCGTACGTCAGCCGCACATTCCAATTTGGATCTACGGAGAGGACGCGCCAGCACTGCGGCGGGCGGCCCGTCTGGGCAGCGGCCTGATCGTGACGGCAACCGACATCGATACTGTCCGCCAGACCATCGCTGACCTGCGCCGCCTAGCCGAACGCGACCGGCGCGACCCGGATGAGATCAAGGTGGCGCTTGCGGCGGACGTAACGATTTCCACTCAACCGTCGCCCGGCAGCCGCGGCTTGCTTAAGGGAACGCTGTCTCAGCTTGGCGAGGGCCTCAGCCTCTTGCGCGATGCAGGCGTTGGCCATCTGATAGCAACCGTTTCCGCCGGTGACGGGGCGCCAGCGGCAGAGCACGCTGAGGCGCTGGCTGCTTTTGCCGGAAGTGCGCCGCTGATTGGGGGCCGGGCATGAAGTTCGGTGTGCCAATTGGTAACTTCGGGCAGTTCGGCAAGCGTGGTGATGCCGCCGATCAGATCGCGGTGGCGGAGGCGGCGGAGCGACTGGGCTTTGACTCGGTGTGGGTGCATGACCATATCGTGATGCCGGCCGATATCCAGGCCCGATACCCATACAACGACAGCGGTGTGGCCGGCTTCGCCTGGCGGCAGGATATCCATGATCCGCTGGCGATGATGGCGGCGCTGGCCGTGGCTACTGAGCGGGTGGAGATCGGCACCAGTGTGCTGATCATCCCCTACCGCAATCCGGTATTGCTCGCTCAGATGCTGGCGACCGTTGATCAACTGGCCGATGGCCGGTTACGGCTGGGAGCGGGTGTCGGCTGGATGGAGGAAGAATTCCAGGCGCTTGGCATCGGCGACTGGTTCCCGGTACGCGGCCGGGTGACGGACGAGTGGCTGGCAATCTGCCGGGCCTTGTGGTCAAGCGCCGATCCCGTATCGTTCGAGGGGCGCTTCTACCAGTTCAACGATGTTGTTGTGTCGCCCCGACCCGTTCACGGTGCAATTCCGGTATGGGTGGGCGGCTGGGGCGATGTGGCGGCGCGGCGGGTGGCTCGGCTGGGACAGGGCTTCCAGACGATTAGTTCGACGCCGGCGATGGTGGCAGATCAGCTTCATCTTGTGCGTGTCGAATTGGAGAAGCGCGGCCGGTCGCTGGTAGAGATCGAGGTGTCGATGCTAGGAGGTATTCGCATCGGCGAAGCTGGCCCCGGTCCCTCCCCGGTGATTGGCGGTTCGGCGCAACAGATTATCGATAGCCTGGCCGCTTATGCCGATGCGGGTCTGCATCACCTGATTGCCACTCCCCGCCGCGCCGGCGCTGCGGCATTGACGCCGGCAGCAATGGTCGAGGACATGCAATGGCTGGCGGAGGAAGTCTTCCCCGCTCTGCGCTGACAGTACAACGGAGGAACACCCGTGAGCGACGACCAGTCTATCATCTACCAGACCGAGGGCCGGATCGCCCGTATCACGCTCAACCGGCCGGAAAAGCGCAATGCGCTCAGTTCGGCCCTGCGTAACGAGATCGTCGATTCTTTACATAAGGCCGAACGGGACGACGAAGTCCGCGTCATCCTGATTGAAGGGGCGGGTCCGTCGTTTTGCAGCGGCTACGACATCAACCCCAGCGGCAGCGGCCGGCCCTCTGAGTATGTTTCCAAGCAGTGGTTCGATGGTTGGACCGACCAGTTCACCCGGTCGTGCATTCGCGATTGGCTGACCATCTGGGACGTGCTTAAGCCGGTGGTGGCCAAGGTGCACGGCCATTGCCTCGCCGGCGGCACCGAACTGATGTCGATGTGCGACATCGCCTTCGTCGCCGACGATGCGATCATCGGCTACCCACCGATGCGCGGCATGACGACGCCCGATGTACTCTACTTCCCCTGGAAAATGACGATGGCCCGCGCCAAGTACCTGCAACTGACCGGCAACTCGATTTCTGGTAAGCAGGCGGCGGAGTGGGGTTGGGTGGCGAAGAGCTTTCCCGCCGATCAGCTTGAGGCGGAGACGATGCGCGAGGTGCAGGCGCTGGCCTCGATCTCGCCCGACCTGCTGGCGGCGAATAAGCTGTCGCTCAATCAGACCTACGAGATCATGGGCTTCCGCACTGCCCTCGCCACTGCGCCTCAGTGGCACGCACTGAGCGGCCAGATGCGACCCGGCGCGGGCGAGTTCGGTCGCATCTCGCGCGAGGAAGGGCTGCGGTCGGCTCTCACCTGGCGGGATAAGCCCTTCCGCGACGCCGGTGTGTCGCCGGTCTAAGGCGCTGTTCAAGAATGCCGGGAGTCAACCTGGGTCAAGGGTGCCGGCGCCGCGTTGGCCCAGGGATGGCGCTGCTGTTTGCGGCTGTCCTCGCGTCTGCTATCGCATCGAATCAGGAGTCGCACTCGGTGGTTGAGACCCCCCTTGCCGCTTCGCGGCCTCCCCCCTAATGCATAGGGGGGACCGAGAGCGGATCCGATCCCCCATATGCAATAGGGGGGATACAGAGGGGTCTCCCTCAACCGATCACTTCTTGCCGATAACATCCGCATCGTTCGGTCCACTGCTTCGAGAAACAACCCATTGGTCATGCCAATCAGGGTCGGATCACTGTTGCCACCCTCCGTTGAAGTGTTGTCACGGCAGGGATGCTCTCATTTGCCGTGTGGCAAGATGCGGCGTTATGCTGGAGCGAACGAACCGCGACTGAGGCTGATCGCGGCAGCGCAAGGTGCGCATGATGGCAGTTCCAGGCGGGGCCGCAATCACGGCGGTTGCAAATCAGCCGGCACGGCTGGTCAATCCGCTGCGGTCCACCGTTCCGTGGCTGTGGATCGCGATGCCGGCTATCGCCTTGACCCTGGTGGACCTGTTGTCCCGCACGGAGGTGGGCTGGGGCAACGGTGGCATCATTGCGTATGGCGCCTGTCTTGCTCTCGCTTACGTCAGTGAGTACCTCAGCCGGCGCCGCGCTGGTGCGTTGATTCTGCGGATTGCGCCACGCACTCCACGCAACCGGAAGCTATTCGTCCTTCGGCTCGTGGCGGCGACGGTGGTGTTGGCCTGGGGTGCCATCCATCTCGGTTCGTACATCCTGATTCATTGTTTGCTGCTCATCTTGCTGGCGCGGATGGCGACGCGGCAGTTCCACGGTGCTCCGCTGGAAGTCCGAGCGAATGGCTTCCGCTATGGGCGGTTGCTGCGCTGGCGTGATCTCTATGCCCATGAATGGGCCCGGCACCATGGCCATCACTATCTGATCCTGTATGTCATCAGGCCGGGCGGCAGCACCAGCGCCCGGCGCTATGCGCTGTCGATTGATGGCGGCCGGCAGATGGCGATCGAGCGGGTAATCCGGCAGGTTCAGGCCAGGGGTAACGCCGACGCGCGCCCGCCAACCGAGTCTCCCCGGCGATGGATTGAGGATACGCAGCCCGGTGTTGGCGAGATGGATTGATGAACGAAACAAGCTCGCGGATTCGCCCGGTGCCCGTTTGGTCCAGCGACCAGCGAAACGCGCTGATCAGTTGGGTTTTTTGGATGGGGTTGATCAGCATGGTCTCCGTGCTGATGATGGCGACGACGCGTATCCATGAAGTAACCGGCTGGCGGGCGCAATTTGTCCTGCTGCCCGTGATCCTTGGGTTTTACGCGCTGCTCTACTTCCAGTCCGCTCTGCCATTGCGGCAGGCGGGGGGCATCGTTACCCGGTTGGGCGGAACAGGCGCCTGGCCTTCTCCAGAGTTGGCCTTTGCCGCGCACGTTTTTGTCGGGTCGCTGGCGATTGTCCTCTTGCTTTGGGCCCGGGATGCAGCGGCTACCTGGTGGCTGGTGGCGGCAATTGTCGTCGAAGAACTGGTGCGCCGAACCCATGGGCCCGCCATCCGCCGCAACGGCATCGTCGCCGACCGCTTCATTCCCTGGCGCGAGATTCGCGCGTTTGAATGGGGCGTCTATGGCGACGACCTCTATCTGATTCTGCACATGGCGCCCACGACTGATGAGCCGCTGCCCGAGGTAGGCATTCTTGTCTCCCGTCCTCGCCAACGTTCGGTGGATCGGTTTCTTTCCGGGCAAATCGTCTGACCTGTGAGCGGACCGTAGGTAGCCGTTTACGGCCGGCCGATGGTCCGGTCCGAGAGATAGTTAGTGACTACTCGCTATCTTCGGAGGACTGTGTTACCTTGCGTTCAACCGAGTGGATGGGGCCGCTTCCGGCCCCCTGGCTGAGGAGAGGTGGATATGTACGACGCGATAGTTATTGGCGCCCGCTGCGCCGGTTCGCCCACCGCCATGTTGCTTGCCCGCGCCGGCCTGCGCGTGTTGCTGCTGGACCGGTCGACCTTTCCGAGCGACACCATGTCGACGCACTATCTCCATCCCTGGGGGTTGGCGTACCTCAAGACTTGGGGACTGCTCGATCAACTGCTCGCCACTGGCGCGCCCACCTGGAATGCCAACGCGCTCGATCTGGGCGTCGTGCGCGTCCAGTCGCCGGTTGGAGCGACGGATGACATCGATTTCGCCATCTGTCCGCGCCGGACCCTGCTCGACAAAATCCTGGTCGATGCCGCGGTGGGCGCCGGCGCAGAAATGCGCGAGGGCTTTTCCGTGCAGGAATTGATCTTCGAAGATGACCGAGTGGTCGGTCTGCGCGGTCGTGGGGGCGATGGCAGCCTCGTGGAGGAACGCGCGCGGTTGGTGATTGGTGCGGACGGACTCCGCTCGCTGGTGGCGCGCACCGTGCAGCCGGCCGCGTATAATACCGTGCCGGGCTTCAATTGCGGGTACTACGCCTATTTCAGCGGCATCACGTTTGACCAGACGGTCCTCGCCATACGCGAGCATCGGGCCATTCTCTCCTTTCCTACCAACCACAATCTCACCTGCGTGGCGATGGAATGGCCAAAAGGCGAGTTTGAAGTATTTCGCTCAGACATTGAGGGCAACTTTCTGAAGACGCTGGAGTTGATCCCGGATCTGGCCGAGCAGGTGCGCGCTGGTCACCGGGAGGAGCGGTTCATCGGCGCTTCGGAACTGCCGAATCAGTTCCTCAAGCCGTATGGCCCGGGCTGGGCGCTGGTTGGCGACGCCGGCTACTACAAGGACCCGGTTACGGGCACCGGAATCAGCGATGCGTGGCGGGATGCCTCGCTGCTCGCAGAGGCGGCGATTGCCGGACTCGGCGAGGGCACATCAATGGACAAGGCGTTGGCCGGATATGAGCAACGCCGCAATGAGCTAGCGGCGCCCCTCTATCAGCAAACGCTATTTATGGCATCGTTGCCCCACCCGTCCAAAATGATGGCGCAGATGCAGGGGGCGCCGGCTTAGGGGAGAGTGCTAGTTGCACTTGTCAAGACCCTCTGAATCTGGTCGGACGCGAACCGCGAGTCTGTCGATCCAGCATTACCGGAACAAGCGATGCGGATAGCGTCATTCCAAGGTTCCTTTGCGCCGGTCTTTCGTGGCCGTCTTCACCGTGCCGCCGGTTGGGCGGCCTACGAAAGCAGGCGCATTGGGGCGCCGGCACGCTATCATAGCGGGGAAGTGGGGGTACGGCGCTTCCGACCGAGTCATTGCGCCGGCGCGAGGATGCGAGGATGACGACGACCGGGGAACAGATCCGGGTGATGATCGTGGATGACCATGCCGTCGTCCGCGAGGGCCTGCGCACCTATCTGGAACTGGAGGACAATTTTGTCCTGGTAGGTGAGGCCGGCAATGGCCGTGAGGCGGCCGACAAGGCGCCAGTACTCCGGCCGGATGTCATCCTCATGGACTTGATGATGCCGCAGATGGACGGCATTGAAGCGACGCGGGCGATCAAGCAGGTCGCCCCCGATATCAAAGTGATTGTTCTCACAAGCTTTACCGATGACGAACACATCATGCCGGCAATCGAGGCCGGCGCCACCGGCTATTTGCTCAAGGATGTTTCTGCTGAGGACCTGGTGAAAGCGATCCAGGGCGCCTATCTGGGCCAAGCGCAGTTGCATCCCGAGGTTGCGCGCAAGTTGATGGAGCAGGTGCGCCAACCCCGGCGGGTGGAACGCCCCGGCGAAGACCTGACGCCACGCGAAATGGAAGTGCTTCGCCTGATCGCCAGCGGGATGAGCAACAAGGAAATCGCCCGCGAACTGGTCATGACCGAGCGGACCGTGAAGGGTCACGTCAGCAATATCCTCGGCAAACTGAATCTGCAGGACCGCACCCAGGCAGCGCTCTACGCCGTTCGCCATGGCCTAGCCCCGGAGTAATGCGGCTCGTAACCCGTCATTGAACCTACCCTTGCCGTTGACCTCCTACCGACGGCACGGGCCGGTGACATCTTATCCTCTACCGCTGCATTTCGAGGTTTGGTCCAACAAGCCAACGATTCATTTCAGCGATTCAGTTGCACAAGGTAAGCAGTGCATGCCCAATTGACGTCGGCTGATTGCCTCCTAGGGTATTGAACAGGTTTGGCGGGTTGCTTTGCTTTTCTGACCCTTTCCAGCACAGTGGGATCCGAAGCTTGGAATTCACGTGACTTGAAGTCGCGG
>JADMIO010904329.1_pt1 | contig 90640 bp, 77 predicted proteins | sample 8958161 | NCBI WGS metagenome assembly JADMIO01 (sample SAMN16585339, study PRJNA669376) | soil metagenome | isolation source: Crop rotation soil | place: USA: Cullars Rotation, Alabama | collected 2011
CGCGACAACTTGTCCACGTGGAATTCTAAGCTTAGGATCCCAATGTGCTGGAAAGTGAGCACGTCCATATCGCCGTCGTTGTCGAAATCGCCGAACGCGGCCCCGCGGCTGGAGTGGAGTTCCTTCATCGCGGGACCGGCTTCGTCCAGGAGTTCTTCGAAGCGTCCGCCGCCCAAATTGCGGAAAACGACGTTCGGAGTCTTGTAAGGGGAATCCGGGAGCGTCGCTTCGACTTCCGGGGAGACCATCCCCGTCGTGAAGAATATGTCGGGAAGGCCGTCGTTGTCGAAGTCCTGAATGGCCGCTCCCCAGCCGACGAAGCGCGTCTCGACTGCGAGTCCAGCCCGCGTGGTGACATCGCGGAACGTGCCCTTGCCGTTGTTGCGGCAGAGGATGTTCGTGTCCGCGCTGAAATGGGTTTTGAAGATGTCGAGGTGGCCATCGGTATCGAAATCGCCGATGCCGAGGCCCATCCCGGCCTGCTCTTTTCCGTCTTCGTTCAGTGCGAGCCCGGTCTCCAGGCCGCGCTCGGCGAACGTGCCATCGTGCCGGTTTTGGAAGAGCAGACTCGGCGAACTGTCGCACGCCACGTAAATATCGGGCCAGCCGTCGCCGTCGAAATCCGCGGCCACTGCCGTAAGCCCATAACCTCCCCGACCGGCGATGCCGGCGCGCTCGGTGACGTCGGTGAAGCGGCCGTGGCCGTCGTTGTGGTAGAGCCGGCAGTTTTCCTGCGGCAGTCCCTGGGGACCGCAATAGACGGGAGCGCCTCTCCAGTTGCAGGCCGGGTTCTTGCCGCGCGGCTGAATCTGGTGAGTGTCGAAGACCAGGTAATGGGTGACGAACAGGTCGAGATGCCCGTCGCGGTCATAATCGACCCAGGTGCAGCCCGTCCCGTAGCGGACTCCGTCGTGGAGCAGTCCAGCGTCCTGGGTGACGTCGCGGAAGGTGCCGTCGCCCTGATTGTGGAACAGGATGTTCTGTCCCCAGCAGGTGATGAAGATATCGTCGAAGCCGTCGTTATCGTAATCGCCGACCGTGATGCCGGTCGCCCACACGCTTCGTCCCAAGCCGGAGCGCGCGGTGACGTCGCGGAACGTGCCGTCGCGATTGTTGTGATACAGCTTAATCGTTGCATCGGCCGGGGTCGGACCGGTGCGGCGTCGTCCGGTCAGCGTAACGATATCGAGCCAGCCGTCGTTATCGTAATCGAGAAACGCAACGCCGCAGCCCATCGATTCGAGGATGTAGTCTGCCTTGCCTTCATCGCCATAGACGATCGGACTGCGGAGTCCCGCCGCGGCGGCGACGTTCGTGAACCTGGCGTGGAACGGCAATCCCGACGGTTTCCCGCGCGGCGCGGGCGCCACGCCGCGCGACGCCATTCCGCCATACCGCTGTGCGCGTGCGGCGAGGGCAAGCGCGGGGAGGCCCAAAATCTGGCGACGCGTCATCGCGGGGGTTACCACTCCCTCGGAGGTCGCGACTCGAACAGCCTGCGCGGGTCGGGGGCTTCGACGGCCTTCGTTTCGGACTTCCCGGGCGCCTGGGCTGCGAGGCTCTGAATCCATACGTCGCCGGGCGCGAGGCGTACGGCCTGCTGGATTGCCGATTTGGCCGCGTCAGCGCGGGCCGGTGTCGCTCGCAGAATACTATCCGCGAGATGCGCCAGCGTTTCGGGACTGCGTGCGCCGAGGCTTACGGCGGTCTCCAATGCGGGGGCCGCTTCCGCGTATCGCCCGTGCGCGGCGTAGATCATCCCGCGCGCCACCCAAACCGACGGATTTTCGGGCCAGCGGCGTTGAACGGCGTCCAACACCTTGAGCGCTTCGTCCGTTTGTCCCGCGAGATCGAGCAGGGCCGCGCGCATGACCGGGATCTCCGGCTCCTGCGGCGTCGCACGCTCGGCGGTGGAGAGCAAGTCGAGGGCTTCGGCGCCGCGATCGTGCCGCCGCAGGAGGACGGATGCCTGCCAGTAGAGGTCCGCCCGCTTGGGCGCCGCTTCGATCGCGCGTTTCATCGCCGCGACCGCATCTTCGGATTTGCCCCGCGCGTCGAGCATCTGTGCGCGGGCCAGATAGTAGTCGGCGCTACGATGGGAGGCCGGAACGCGTTCCAGAGCGCGGAGGCCCTCGGCCGCCCCGCCGGTCTGAAATACGGCAATCGCCAATTCGAGTTCCAGGCCGGCTGAAGAGTCGGCCGCCTGTGCTTTCTCCAGCAGCTCCCTGGCAGGCGCATACTGACGCGCCTCCAGCAAAGCTCGTCCCGCGTCTGCCATCACCGCGGCCCCGGCCTTGAGTTTCGCGATCGCGCCCGCCGCCGCGGCGGCATCGTCGGTCCGACCTTCTTCGAGCGAGAGCTTCAAGTACTGCAACTGGGCGACCGGATCCTCGGGGTGTTCGTGCACTGCCTTCTCCACCCGCGCGCGGTAGTCGGCGCGCTGCTGTTCGGGCGTGAGGCTCAAATACCGCATCAGATCTTTGGGCGCTTGCGGCGGGCGCATCTGCCGGTACCGGCCCATCAGGACTTCGGACTCCTCGTCCTTTCCTGCTTCGGCGAGCGTGCTCGCCAGGTGGAGCACGACCGTCGATTCGCCGGGGGCCAGCTCGGCGGCGCGTCGCAGCACCCGGATGGCGTCGGGTAAGCGGTCGAGCGCGCGATAGGCTTGTCCGAGGCGGTCGAGAATCAGTCCATTCGAGGGCTCGCCCGCCGCGGCTGCCTCGAGGTCCGGGACGGCGGCCTCGGCATTTCCCTGGACATAGTACAAGGCGCCGCGGGCCGCGCGGGCGGCGATGAAGTCCGGTTTGAGCGCCAATGCCTTGTTGAGGCTCTCGATGCCCTTGGTGGGATCGTTGTTGCTTTGCGCCAGCCCCAGTTCGTAGTGCCCCATGGGGTCATCGGGATGGCGCGCGATGTACCACTCCAAGTCCGCGATGCCCGTCTCGAACTGGCGAATATGCGTGCGCGCGAAGCCGCGCTCCCGGCGTCCGATGTCGTCGTTCGGGACCAGTTGGAGATAGCGGTCCCAGGCCGCCGCCGAGTCCTCGTCCGCGGAAAGCTCGCCCGTGGTGACAGCGATCAGGCGAATGACGTCGGCGCGCTTGGGCGCAAGCCGCGCGGCTTGCGCAAGCGCGCGCAGCGCCGGCTCCGGCTGTTTCAGAGTGCTGTAAACGAAGGCCAGGCTGTAGAGCGCGTCGACGTTCTCAGGCTGTTGGCGGACAGCCGTCTCGAGGAGTTCGCGGGCGCGGTCGTAATGTTTTCCATAGAGCGCCACCACCCCGAGGTTGTAGAGGAACTGAAAGTTCGCCGGGTCGAGCGTCAGCGCCTGGGTCAGAAACGCCTCGGCGCGATCGTAGAGGCCCGCCTGCGCGAGCGTCCAACCCAACGATCCGCTCAGCCCGGCATTTCCTCGCGCGGCCGCCAGGAGTTGCTGGGAAATGGCGTCAGCCTCCGTGTGGGCGCCGCCGATTTCGAGGGCGGCGAGCCGCAGCACCGCCGGTTCCGGGCCGTCTCGCTGCGCCGGGGGCAACTGGTCGAGGTAGATCAGCGCGCCTTTCGTATCCTTGGCGGCCAGGGCCAGTTGCGCCAACTGGAGATTGGCGTAGCGATCGGCGCGGTCGATGCCGAGCGCTTTCTGGAACGCGTCGCGCGCGCCCCGCTGGTCGCCCGTGAGCAGCAGATGATTGCCGTAATTGTCAAAGGCGAGGACGGAGGGCGGCGCAGCCGCAATGGCGCGCCGGTGCAGGGGCTCCGCTTCGGCAAACTTTCGCTGGTTATCGAGCGCCACGCCCAGCAGGCTCACGGCGTCGAGGTCGTTCGGCCGAAGCTTGAGTTCCCCGCGCAGCTTCGCTTCGGCTGCCGCGAATTCGCCGCGCTGGATGGCGCCAGCGGCGTCGCGCACGCCGGGGGCGAGTTCCGCGGCCAAAGAGACGGCGGCCAGAATCGCGACGAGCGCCGGGACCCGAAGACACACTCAGCGATTCTACCGCTTCCGGGCCTGCATGATATTCTCAAGAGCCACCATGCTGTCTCGCCGCCAAGTCCTTGGTCTGCCCGCACTGGCTGCCGCCGCGTACGCGCAGCGGTACGGCGGGATGGCTTCGCGCGGCGTGACGGCGTTGCCGCGCGGCAAGCCTTCCGGACTGCCGTTCCATGCGAAATTTACGAACGTCGCGGACGCGGCCGGCTTGCGCGCTCCGGTGATCTACGGCGACGAAGGCAAGGCCGATTACATCCTCGAATCGATGGGCTGCGGCGTGGCATTCCTGGATTACGATAATGACGGTTGGCAGGATGTGGTGATCCTCACCGGCCAACGTCGCACCGGGCCGACGCCCCCCGGGGCGACGATCAAGCTGTATCACAACAATCGCGACGGGACGTTCCGCGACGTCACGGCGAAGTCCGGGTTGGGCCGCAGCGTGTGGGCCGCGGGAATCACCGTCGCCGACTACGACAACGACGGATTCGACGATATATTCATCAGTTGTTGGGGACAGAACATCCTCTTCCATAACGAGGGCAACGGCGCCTTCCGCGATGTCACGAAGGAGGCCGGACTGCTGCACGAGGGCGCGCGCTACGGAACGGGCTGCACCTGGATCGATTACGACCGCGATGGCCGGGTCGATCTGTTCGTAGCGCATTACCTGGTGTTCGATCCCGAGGCGATACCGATTCGCGGGAAGGACCCGTTGTGCTCGCGGACCGGCGTTCCGGTCTTCTGTGGGCCGAACGGCGTGCCCCAGGAGCGGCATCGTCTCTACCACAACAATGGCGACGGCACCTTTACGGACGTCAGCGAGAAGGCCGGCATACTCGGCGTGAAACCCAATTACGCCTTAACTGCCACGGCCGCCGATTTCGATGGCGACGGGTGGCCGGACATTTACGTCGCCTGCGACACCTCGCCAAGCCTCTTTTTCCGAAACAATCACGACGGCACCTTCACCGAGCGTGGACTGGAGGCCGGCATCGCTCTCAACGAGGACGGCCGGGAACAGGGCGGCATGGGGCTGGGGATCGGCGACTTCGACACCGACGGACACCTCGACATTTTCAAAACACATTTCAGCGCCGACACCCACACGCTCTACAAGAACAACGGCAAGGCCGTGTTCCGCGACGTGACGACGCGGGCCGGCCTGGCGGTCGAGACGCGGTTTGTCGGGTGGGGCGCGGCGATCCAGGACCTCGATAACGACGGCCTTCCCGATATCTTCCTTACGACGGGAATGGTTTATCCGGAGGTGGAGCCGCACGATCCTGGCTCGCCCTTCAAGACGCCGAGCCTTGTGTTCCGGAATCTGGGCGGGGGGAAGTTCGAAGAGTTGTTCGAGCAGGCCGGCCCCGCGATGAAGGAAGTTCATTCCAGCCGGGGAGCGGCGTTCGGCGATTTCGATAACGACGGCGATATCGACATCCTCCTGATGAACATCAACGAGCCGCCGTCACTGCTGCGCAACGACGTTAGCGGAACGGCTCACTGGCTGAAGGTGCTGCTCGTCGGCGTGGAATCGAACCGGAGCGCGATCGGCGCCACCGTCGTCGTGAGCTATGGCGACCGGAGGCAGGCGCAGGCAGTGCTGGCGCAAAGCTCGTATCTTTCCGTGAACGATCGGCGGCTGCATTTCGGACTCGGCGCCGAGACCAAAGCCGGCGTCGAAGTCCGCTGGCCGAACGGCCGCCAGGAGAAGATCGACGACGTCGCGGCGGATCAACTGGTGGTCGTCCGGGAGGGCGCGGGCATCATTCGGCGGGAGAGTTTCGGCGCCGCGAAATGAAACGGCTCCTTTTCCTCTTAGGCCTCGTTCCGGTGCTCACGGCCGCGACGGAGGAGATCTATCGCGCCGGGGAAAACGGATACGCGTCCTATCGGATTCCTGCTCTGATCGCGACGAAGAAGGGAACGCTGCTTGCGTTCTGCGAGGGCCGCCGGAACTCGGCGTCCGACACCGGCGATATCGACGTCGTCTTGCGGCGCAGCAGCGACGGCGGAAAGACGTGGAGTTCGATGCAGGTGGTTGCCGACGCGGGCAGCGACACCTTCGGCAACCCGACCCCGGTCGTAGACGGGAAGACCGGCGCGATCCTGTTGCTCCTGACGCGCAATCCCGGCGCAGTGGCGGAACGCGATGTCGGCGTGACCGACCGCACGGTGTGGCTCACGCAGAGTAAGGACGAGGGAGCGACTTGGAGCCCTCCCGCCGAGATCACCGCGCAGGTGAAGCGGCCGGACTGGACGTGGTACGCCACCGGACCGGGCAACGGGATCCAACTGCGGAGCGGCCGGCTGGTGATTCCGTGCGATCACAACGTGGGTCGAACGGAGCGGTATTCGCACGTGATCTACAGCGACGATCACGGCGCCACCTGGCAGATCGGAGGTGTCGCGGAAGAGAAAACAAATGAATCGGCGGTCGTCGAGCTGCCGAGTGGCGAGCTTGTGCTGAATATGCGGAGTTACCACGGCCGGAACCGCCGGGCGGTGCAGCGGAGCCGTGACGGTGGACTCACATGGTCGCCGCTCCAGTTCGACGATGCGCTGATCGAGCCGGTATGCGAGGCGAGCATGATTCGCGTCGGGAGACGGGTCGTCTTTTCGAACCCGGCGGCGACGACGCGTGTAAACATGACAGTCCGGCTGAGCCGCGATGGCGCCCGCACCTGGTCCCGATCGCGAACATTGTGGACAGGTCCTTCGGGTTACTCTTCGCTGGCCGCCCTGCGGTCCGGAGCGACTGGCATCTTGTATGAACGGGGAGATCGCGGTCCCTACGAGCGCATCGTCTTCGAGAGCTTCGCAATCGACTCGCTCAAGGCGTTATGAGAGCACTGCCCGCACGACCTCGCCGCCGACGTCGGTGAGCCGGAAGTCGCGGCCCTGGAAGCGCGCCGGCGCGGACGTCCGCTGGCGCCGGATGCGCTCGCGTAAGTCGCGTTCGGTAGGTGAGGCGCTGATGGTCGATCCCGAGGCTGAACGGGGAGATCGCGGTCCCTGCGAGTGCATCGTGTTCGAGAGCTTCGCAATCGACTCGCTCAAGCCCTTATGAAAGAACTGCCCGCACGACCTCGCCGCCGACGTCGGTGAGCCGGAAGTCGCGGCCCTGGAAGCGGTAGGTCAGGCGCTGATGGTCAATCCCGAGGCAGTGCAGGATCGTGGCCTGGAGGTCGTGGACGTGCACGCCGTCTTGCGTGATGTTGTAGGAGTAGTCGTCGGTTTCGCCGTACGTCACTCCCGACTTCATGCCGCCGCCGGCCATCCAGACGGTGAAGCAGCGTCCGTGGTGGTCGCGGCCGTAGTCCGTGGCGGTGAGGCGGCCCTGGCAGTAGACGGTGCGTCCGAACTCGCCGCCCCAGATCACGAGCGTGTCGTCGAGCATGCCGCGTTGAGCGAGGTCGGTGACGAGCGCGGCGGAGGCCTGATCGACGTCCTTGCAGCGTTTCGGCAGGGCCTCGGGCAGGCCGCCGTGATGGTCCCAATCGCGGTGGTAGAGCTGGATGAAGCGGACGCCGCGCTCGGCGAGACGCCGCGCCAGCACGCAGTTCGCAGCGAAGGTGCCGGGTTTCCGGGCGTCGTCTCCGTAGAGTTCGAACGTGCGCGCGGGCTCCTTGGAGAGGTCGGTCAACTCGGGCACGGATGCCTGCATCCGGAAGGCCATCTCATACTGCGAGGTGCGAGCCGTGATTTCGGGATCGTGGAACTCGTCGTAGCTCGCCCGGTTCAACTCGCCGAGGCTGTCGAGGAAGCTGCGGCGGCCGGCGGTCGAGAAGCCGTCGGGATTGGAGAGGAAGAGCACCGGATCGCCGCCGGAACGGAACTTGACTCCCTGGTAGCGGCTCGGCAGAAAGGCGCTGCCCCAGAGCCGGTCGTAAAGCGGCTGGCCGCCACCCGAGTTCGAGATCATGACGCAGAAGGCGGGCAGGTCGTCGGTCTCGCAGCCGATGCCGTACGCCACCCAGGCGCCGAGGCTCGGGCGTCCGCCGAGGCGAAAGCCGGTCTGCATCATCGTCACGGCGGGGTCGTGATTGATCTCCTCCGTATGAACGGAGCGGATAATCGTGAGGCGGTCCGCGATGGCGGCGGTGTGCGGCAGCAGGTCGCTGACCCAAGCGCCGGACTGCCCGCGCCGGGCGAACGAAAACTTGGACGGCACGACCGGAAAGGTCGATTGCGACGCCGACATGCCGGTAAGCCGCTGGCCGTTTCGAATGGAGTCGGGAAGCTCCGTCCCCTGAAACTCGACGAGGCGCGGCTTGTGGTCGAAGAGCTCGATCTGCGACGGGCCGCCAGACTGGAAAAGGTAGATAACGCGCTTGGCCTTCGGCGGAAAATGCGGCAGGCCGGGCAGACCGCGCTGCGCCCGATCCGCGCCGCGGACCATGGAAGCGAGCGCCAGTTCAGCGAAGAAGCGTCGGGTCATCGTCTATTCCTTCGTGATCGCCTCGTCCATGTTGAGCATGAGGCTGGCGACGGCGGCATACGCCGCAAGCTCGGTTCGATCGAGCCCGGCGCGCACGGGTGAGTCGCCGGTCTTGAGGAACGCCTCCGCGCTTTCCGGCTTGGTCCGGAAATCCGCCGCGAAGTTGTCGAATGCGCGAATGAGGATTTCGGCCCGGCGGGCATCGGGGGCGCGCGCCAGCAACAGGGAGTAGCCGTATGCAATTCGCGCGGCCGGCGTTGCTCCGCCTTCCGCCATCATCCGCTCGGCGACTTTCCGGGCCGCTTCGACGAAGGTCACCTCGTTCATCAAGTCGAGCGCCTGGAGTGGAGAGTTGGTCCGGTTCTCGAAGACGGCGCATTGTTCCCGGTTCGGCGAATCGAAGTTCATCATGTAGGGCGGGGGAACGGTCCGCTTCCAGTAGGTGTACAGGCTGCGCCGGTAGAGGTCCGGCCCCTTCGCCTGCACGTAACCGCGATCGCTGGAGAGTTCCTGCCACAGTCCGGCAGGTTGGTAAGGCTTCACGGACGGGCCCCCGACCTTCTCGGTCAGGAGACCGGAGACGGCGAGCGCCTGGTCACGAATCACCTCCGGACCGAGCCTTAGCCGCGGACCGCGCGCGAGAAGCCGGTTTTCCGGGTCCTTCTCCAGCAGGGCGGCCGTGAGCGTCGACGACTGCCGGTAAGTCGCCGACAGGACCATGAGCTTCTGGATCGCCTTCAGGTTCCAGCCGCTGTCCATGAATTCGGCCGCGAGCCAGTCGAGCAACTCCGGATGCATCGGACGCTCGCCCTGCGCGCCGAAATCGTCGACTGTTTTGACAATTCCGTAGCCGAAGAAGGACTGCCAAAGCCGGTTGACTTCGACGCGCGCCGTTAGCGGGTTGGTCTTGGAGGCCAGCCACTCGGCGAGGCACAGGCGGTCGGCGCAGGCGGGTCCGTTCAGCGCGGCCGGAATCCCGGGCTCGACCTTCTCCGCGTGCGCATCGTACGCGCCGCGTTTCAGCACGAACGTGTCGCGCTTCGCGCCGTCGGCCATGATCATGACCGTCGGGATGGAGTCGTAATACTGGTCGCGTTCGGTCTGGGCGCGGTCGAGCGCCCCGCGGGGATCGCGGAACTCCGCGGCGGCGGCAGAGTCGAGGAATGCAAGTTCGAGCTTCGCACGCTGCCCTCTGCTGCGCCGCGCCGCCGGCAACGCCGCGATCTCGGCAGAGGTTGACGTTTCGGCGAGACCGGCTGCTTCCTCCGGCGTCAGCGCGCGCCGGTAGATCCGGGCATCGCGAATCCCTCCGTCGAACTTCAATCCGCCGCCGGCGCCGACCCGGATGGGCGTGTTCTTCTTGTGAAACGGCTCGGTGTTCTGGTCGAAGAGGATCCGCACTTCCCGGGGCTCGCCGTCTACGTAGATGTGAACCCCCGACGCCAGCCGCTTACCGTCGTACGTCACGACGACATGCTGCCAGGCATTCAGCCTGACCGGCTGCGCCGTTTCGACGCGCCAGCCGAGGTCTGTGAAGCGATGCGTGAGGTGCATCCGGATCCGACCGTCGAGCACGTAGAGTCCGTGGCCCTGGCTTTCGATGTAATCGTCGAGGTGGGTCAGGATGGCGCCGTTGGGGGCTGCCGGGTTGATCCAGGCCGCATACGTGAACGGTTGAAGATAGTCGAAGTCGGCGGGATCGCCCTTGTAGGTCCCGGGCCCATCGGCTTGGAAGACGAGATCGCGGGAAGGCGTCCAATCCTCCGACGGACGCCAGCGGTCCCGGGCCGCGGCGACGGCGGGTTGCAAGTCCTGCCAGTGCCGGCGCGCGGATGCGAGCGCAGTATCCAACTCAGCCAGACGGGTCTGCTGCTCCGGGAGCGGCGCTTTGACGAACGGCTGCTCCGGCCCGTAGTTCCAGACGAATCCCCGCTCATTCGGAATCTGGTTGAAGTATGCGAACAGGCGGTAGAAATCCTTCTGAGAGATCGGATCGTACTTATGGTCGTGGCAGCGCGCGCAGCCCGCCGTCAGGCCTAGCCAAACGGTGGCGGTGGTCTGGGCGCGATCGGCCACGTACTCGACGCGATACTCCTCGGGAATGATCCCGCCCTCCCCGGTGGTGCGGTGATTGCGGTTGAAGCCGGAAGCGATCTTCTGGTCGAGGGTCGCGCCGGGCAGCAGGTCGCCCGCAAGCTGTTCGATCGTGAACCGGTCGTACGGCATGTTGCGGTTGAAGGCGTCGATCACCCAGTCGCGCCAGCGCCACATATCGCGCGCGCCGTCGGTCTGGTAGCCGTTGCTGTCGCCATACCGCGCCGCTTCCATCCAGCGGAACGCCATCCGCTCGCCATACCGCGGCGAGGCGAGCAGGCGGTCGACGACCTTTTCGTAGGCGTCCGGCGACTGGTCGGCGACGAATGCTTCGACTTCGGCTGAGGTCGGCGGAATTCCGGTGAGGTCGAGCGAGACCCGCCGGATCAAGAGCCGGCGGCCGGCTTCCGGCGACGGCTGGAGCCCCTCCCGTTCGAGCCGCGCGAGGATGAAACGGTCGATTGCATTGCGCGGCCAGCCCGTATTGTGAACCGCGGGAACGGCGGGCCGCCGGGGCGGCACAAAGGACCAGAACTGCTGCCAGGGCGCCCCGTCGCGGAGCCACTCGCGCAGTAAGCCGATCTCGCGGGCGGACAGCGCCGGTTTACCCGACCACGCCGGAGGCATGCGCGTTGCCGGATCGGCAGACTCGACGCGGCGCAGCAACTTCTCGGCGACGGCCTTGGCTCCTCCGTCCACGTCGAGCCGCAGTTTCGCCTGGCGGCGGGCGGCGTCGGGACCGTGGCAGGCGAAACAGCGGTCCGAGAGAATCGGGAGGATGTCGCGGTTGAAATCGGCGGCGGACGCGCAGAACGGCGCCAGTGCCGCCATGGCAAGCAACGCGCCGGTTCCCCTCCGCGCCATCGCTCCATTCTACAGTGGAGTGTTGCCGGAGGTGACGTGATGAATCGGCGAGCGTTTCTGAGCCTGGCCGGGGCTGCTCCGATAGCCGCGCGCCCGGCGACGCGGCGAACAGAGGTCTCGATCCGTGGCGACCAGTTCTGGATCAATGGCAAACCCACATACGCCGGGCGCATTTACCGCGGCATGAAGATCGAGGGCCTGCTGATGAATATCCGCGTCGTGCAGGGCATTTTCGACGACCTGAACGTCGCGACCCGCGGAAGGTGGGCATATCCGGACACTCTTCAGTGGGACCCGGAGCGCAACACCCGCGAGTTCGTCGCCGCCATGCCGCAATGGCGGAGCTACGGCGTGCTGGCGTTCACGATCAACTTGCAGGGCGGCAGCCCCGAAGGCTATTCGAAAGCCCAGCCGTGGGAGAACAGCGCCATCGATCCCGAGGGCAACCTGCGTCCCGCATACATGAGCCGGCTGGAGCAAATCCTCGATCGCGCCGACGAACTCGGGATGGTGGCGATCGTGGGATATTTCTATTTCGGTCAGGATCAGCGCGTCAAGGACGAGGCGGCCGTCAAGCGCGCCGTTCGGAATGCCACCAACTGGCTGCTCGATCGCGACTACCGCAACGTGCTGGTCGAAGTGGACAACGAGTGCGACGTCAGCGCCTACGACCACGACATCCTCAAGCCGGACCGCGTCCCGGAACTGATCCGTATGGTCAAACAGACTCGCCGGAAGGGCCGCTCGCTTCCGGCGGGCACGAGCTATGGTGGGGGCGCGCCGGCGCGCGCGAACGTGGTCGCCGCGTCGGACTTCCTGCTGTTGCACGGCAATGGTCCCGACGACCCCTCGCGCATCCGGACCATGATCGACACGTCTCGCGCGGCGGCCGGCTACCGTCCCATGCCGGTGCTCATCAACGAGGACGACCATTTCCGCTTCGACCAACCCGAAAACCACATGACGACGGCGCTGCAGCTTTATGCGTCGTGGGGTTACTTCGATCCGGGCAAGAGCAATTATCGCGACGGATATCAGTGTCCGCCGGTCAACTGGGGTGTGAATACCGAGCTCAAAAAACAGTTCTTCTCGATTTGTAAAGAAGTTACGGGCGTGGGATGATAAATCGCGTCAGTTTGGGACTGGAGGTGCATAGTGACGAATCGCGCTCCTATTGCCTGCGCCGCAGCCGTCGTGCTGCTGCTATCGACCGGCCTGGCCGCGAAATCCAAAAAGAAAACCACGAAGCCGGCTAACTTCTCCTACTTCATGCTGGTCCTGTCCTATGCCCCGGACTTTTGCGACCAGTCGAACGTCAACAAGGATCCGCGCGAGTGCGGCGCCGGACGGCACGTGGGCTTTGTGGTCCACGGCCTGTGGCCGCAAGGAGAAACGTCGCGCGGTCCCGAGAATTGCGGCTCGGCTTCGCCGGTATCGCAATCGATCATCCAGTTGATGCTGAAGTACATCCCGACCGAATCGCTGATTCAGCATGAGTGGGCGGCGCACGGGACTTGCAGCGGGCTCGCGGTGGACGCTTATTTTGCAGCCATTCGGAAGGCGCGCGACGCGGTCACGATTCCGCCGGATCTGGACCAGCCGTCGGCAGCGGTGAAGTTGAGCCCCGCGGATATCGAAGCGAAAGTCGCCTCGGCCAATCCGTCATACCCGAAAACTGCGTTCCGCACGTCCTGTTACAGCGACAAGGAACTGCAGGAGGTGCGCATCTGCCTGAACAAGGACCTATCGCCTCGAAAGTGTGGATCCAGCGCGGGCGAGTGTACGCAGAAGTCGATCACGCTACTACCGGTGCGGTAGAGCCGGGCGACCCGGTGGAGACTCGTGGTCGCTGATTTTCAAACCGCCACGCTCGGCCGGACCGGACTGCGGGTAGGGAGGCTCGGAGTGTCGGCGAGCTATGGCGTGCCGGCGGACGCCATCATGCGCGCTTTCGATCACGGCGTGAACTACTTATATTGGGGCAGCAGGCGGACTGCGGCGTTCGCCGAGGCGCTGCGCCGGCTCGGTCCCCGGCGGGAGCAGTTCGTTTTGACCGTGCAGTCCTACTCGCGCGTCGCGGGCCTGATCGGCTGGAGCCTGGAGCGCGCGCTGAAGACAGCGCGGTGCGATTACGCCGACGTCCTGCTGCTCGGCATGTGGAACGGCGAGGTCCCCCCGCGAATTCTCGACGCGTGCCGGAAAGTGCGCGATCGCGGGCTGGTCCGGTTCCTGGGGGTGTCGACTCATGCCCGGAAGCGGGCGGCGGTCATCGCCGCGGAGCGCGACTTCGACGTCGTCCACTTTCGCTATAACGCCGCGCATCCCGGCGCCGAGCAGGACATCTTCCCGCAGCTGGAAGACAATGGCCGCCCGGGGCTCGTCGCGTTTACGGCGACCAGTTGGGGACAGTTGGTGGGCAAGTCCGCGTTTCCGCGGGGCAACCGGATCCCGCCTGGTGAGAAAGTTCCGACCGGCACGGACTGCTACCGCTTTGTGCTCACTCGGCCCGAGATCGACGTGTGCATGACCGGGCCGTCGAACGCGGCGCAGATGGACCAGGCTCTCGACGCTCTCCGCCTCGGCCCGATGTCGGGCGACGAGTTGGCGTGGATGCGGCGCGTGGGCAGGGCCGTCGCGGGGAAGTAAAGCGCGCTACCGCCCGTCCATGGCGCGGAGCTCGCGGAAGAGGGCGCGGAACGTCGTCAGCGCTTCGGCTACGTTGGCGTTGGACGCAGGCTCTCCGAAGTACGCGCGCGCGAACGGCCCCATCCCCGCCCAGGTCGTTTGCAGCACGCCCTGCATTCGATCGGCGATCCCTGCCGTCGCGTGCGTTCGGACGCGACGGATCGCGTCCAGCTGGGCCAGCGCGACGTCGGGCTTGCGCCACGGCGCGGACAATACCGGGAATCCCGCCACCGCGAAGTACTCCGCCGTCGGGAGGGCCCGATCGTAGTGCCAATCGCACAAAACGATGTCCTTGGGGACCCGGGAGATGGCGCCTTCTGTGCCGTTCGCGCTCGCCTCCCACTTGCCCATTCCGGTGGTGACGCCCTCAAGAAAGCGATCCGCCCACATCCACATGGTCCGTTTCGAGAGCGCCAGATGGTCGTTTAGAGTGCGAACCTCCTGTGCGAACAGCTCCGCCTTGTCCTTGCCCTTGCAGCGCACACAATCGTCATCTCCGAGCAGGAAGACTTCGTCCATGCCGACGTGAAAAGCGTCCGCTCCCGCGGCGTCGGCGAGTTCGTCGATGAGGTCGAAGACGACGTCGTGCACCTGAGGATGGAGTGGACAGTAGCTGCGGCAGTAAATTCCCTCATTTTGCGGATATTTGCCGGGCGTCTCGTCGAATTCCGGGTGGGCGCGCAGTAGCGCGGCGGTGCGTTTCGCCCACGATTGGTGGCCGAGGAGATTGATCTGCGGAATCAAGCGCACGCCCGCCTCCCTGCACGCGGCCGCGATGGTTTTGACCTGTTCCGCTGTCAGCCCGCCGGGCTCGGCGACCTCCGGCCGGCGGGTGAACTGGAAGTTGTAGTTGAACTCCAGCACGAGCGCGTTGACGCCCTCCTTCGGAAGCGCTTCCCGAATGAAACGAAGGGCGAGAGGGAGATCGTCGGCGGATGGCGCGGAGAGGTGGAGTCCACGAACGGGGGGAGCGGGCGTGGCGGCGCTCAGGCAGAAACTCACCGCCAGCGCGAGCGGAGTCAGTTTCATCGGCACGACGATATCACCCGGCGACGAACGGCGCACCGGGTTGTTGCGCGCCGTGAGCGGCGTTACACTCCAGGCGAGGAATCGGTTACCGGCCCGGAAAAGGAGGCAAGGCATGCGATCCATGAACTTGCTTATGATTCTGGCGTTTGCAGGCGCGATGGCGGGCTGTGCCAACTCGCGTGATCCGGCTAAGGGCTTCCGCCTCGCCGGCAGCGGCGACCCCCAGAGGGGCAAAGCCGCGTTTGTGGAGTTTGGGTGCGCGACCTGCCATGCGGTGCAGGGCAGCAACAATCTCCCGAGTTCCACCCTTCAGCCGATCGTCCTCGGCGGCACGGTCATGGTCGAGCCGAGCGACGGGTATCTCGTGACGGCGATTATCAATCCGGCCTTTCACCGGTCGACTTACCCGTCGGCTAAAAACGCCGCAAAAGGGCATCTTGCAATGCCTGAGTTCGCCAGCCGGATGACCGTGCAACAATTGACGGACATTGTGGTCTACCTGAAGACGCGTTATGCGCTCGGCGTCGCCGTGCCTGCCGAGTTTCCATAGGCGTTCGTCTACTTGCCGGCGAGTCGAGCCGGCTTGAGGGTCCAGCCTTGTAGCCGGGCCAAGTCGAGTAGCGGCCCACCGTCGAAGCCCTCCGGGTGGATGACCCAGTTGAACGACCTCCGCCCGTCGGTCGCGAAGTAGCGGGTAAACTCGACATTTCCGCGGACGAGCCGAACGTCTTCGGCATGGCCGATGCTACCGGCCAATGTCGCTGCGAAATCGGCCAGCGACAGGCTTTCGGCCCCGACGAAGACCTGGTCAGGCAAGCGGTCGAAGCGCCGCACGAAATCCCGGGTGTCCGCGACGGCGCGCGCGAACGCCGCGGCGGGGATCGTCTCGCGCGCATATGTGGTCCGTCCGGCCGCAGACGGCCCATCCACCATCCTCGGCTTGCCCTCGAGCAGCGCTGTCAGCATCTCCGCGGGAGAGAGCATCGCGCCGCCGACATCCCCGAAGCCGATCCCACGGCTCAGCCGTTCCGCGACTGCCCGCGGGTCCAGTGCTTTTGGCGCGGGCTCGGCGTAGAGCGTCCGAAGATCCTCCGCGGTCACGAAGCGGACGCCCGGCCGTGCCTTCATGTGCTGGACGAACCGCCGCAGGACGCCGTAGCACCGCTCCGATTCCTCGGGCGTCCGCCGCCGCGGCGTGTGCCAATCGGCGCGCTCCGGGTTCGCGCCGTGGGAGAAATTCACGGCGTCCCAGAACTCCGTGGTGACGAACTCGGTCGGATGGTAATAGATGCTGATCAGCCCGCCTCCAGCCGCTTCCAGATGCAAGGCCGTTTCGTCGAAGCGCCGGTTCGCGGCTGTATCTTCCGCCCCGGCGTTCAGTTGTGCGCGGAACTGATTCTTACCCATGTTGTAGACGTGCAGCAGGCCGCCGTACCAGAACGGCTGGTTGTCGATCCCTACCTGATCGCCTTCATCGAGATAAACCTGGATTCCGAGCCTCCGCAGCGCGGGAGCGGCCTGAGGCGCCCAGGAACTCCCCGGCTGGCCATAGCAGACCGGCTGCCTGCCGAATACGCGCTTGACGTCCGCGACGCCGCCCGCCTCCCGGCGCTCGAACTCGGCCGCTCCATCCACGAACCCGAAGCGGAGCAGATATTCCGCCGGTGTGGGGTGCACGCTGTGCCAGTTCGAGTGGTAGCCAATGGCGTGTTGCGAGAGGGCCGCAATGACGTCGCGCCGGCCGCGGCTCTCGAGCACCCGTGCCTTCTCGCCGACGACCTTGAACGTCGCGCGGACGCCCTCGGCCGTGAGATCCTTCGCGATCCGCAAAGCCGCATCGTCGGCGGCGGGCTCGACATAGTCCTCGGTATCGAACCAGAGCACGACGTAAACCGGGCCGGCGGCCCAGCAGGAAGCCGCCCACAGCAGCAAACCGATCAGCGCGCGTTTCATCAGGGCTCATCATAGCGTTACAGTCGAGATCATGGTGAGCCGAGCCGTTCTCGTTCTCCTGGCCGCCGCTGCCGCCGCGCAGCCGCCCGCACGCCGCACGCTGCGGCTGGACTACATCCATAGCGGTATGGCGGGCGAAGAGCACTTCGCGTTGGACAGCGTGGTCGTGGAAGGCGCCTGGCCAGGGCCGCTCGACCGGTGGATCGACGAGAGCAATCTCGGGAAGTACTACTTTCAGGTGGTGGACCGCGCCACCAATCGCCTGATCTACTCTCGGGGGTTTGCGAGCATCTACGGAGAGTGGGAAACCACCGACGAAGCCAAGGAGCAGCGGCGCGGTTTTTCGGAGAGCCTGCGCTTTCCGCTACCCGACGGTCCTGTCCAAGTCGTGATCAAAAAGCGCGGACCCGCGAATGAGTTTCGCGAGGTCTGGTCGGTGATCGTCGATCCTCGCGGGCCGGGAGTCGAGCGCGCGGCGGCCCCCAAGCTGAACGTGTGGCCGGTAATGCAGAACGGCGAGCCGCGCGACAAAGTCGATCTCCTGCTGATGGGCGACGGGTACACCGCCGGCGAGATGGACAAGTGGCATGGCGACGCGAAGAGGATGAGCGAGACTCTCTTCGCCGCGTCGCCGTTCCGGGAGCACCGGACGGATTTCAACGTCTGGGCCGTCGATACGCCTTCCGATGAGAGCGGCGTCGCGCGTCCTTCGGACGCAGTCTATCGCCGCTCCGCGCTGCGGGCGTCGTACGATGCCTTCGGCTCGGAGCGCTACGTCCTGACCGCGGACAACAAACGGCTGCGCGAGGCCGCATCCGCCGCGCCGTACGAATTTGTAGAAATCGTCGTCAACGATCGCAAGTACGGCGGGGGCGGCATTTTCAATCTGTACGCGACGGTGGCGGCGGATAATGCCTTTACGCCCTACGTCTTCGTCCACGAATTCGGACACCATTTTGCGGGGCTTGCAGACGAGTATTACACCTCCGACGTCGCTTACGGTAGCGCGACTGTCCGTCCCGAGCCTTGGGAGCCGAACGCCACGGCCGATCCGATGGCGGGGAAATGGAAGGACCTCCTTACGAGCGGGATCGACCTGCCCTCCGGCTGGCCGAAGCAGGAATTCGAACGGATGGAGCAGGGGATCCAGGAGCGCCGGCGGGCGATTCGCGCGCAGCACCGGCCGGAAGCGGAGATGGAGGCGCTCTTTCGGGAGGAGCGCGGGCTGGCGACGAAGCTGCTTGCGTCCGGTCCGAACGCCGGCAAAGTCGGCGCGTTCGAGGGCGCGGATTACGAGGCCCGAGGCTATTTTCGGCCGCAGCAGGATTGCATCATGTTCACGCGCGATGAGGTCGGGTTTTGTGCGGTTTGCCGCCGCGCGATCGAACGCGTCATCCGCATGTATGCCAGGTAAGCGGGTTTTGCTTGCTTTCCGAAGTTATCGGACCTATATATCGAGACGGGGCGTGTGAAACCAATGGCGGTGCTCGCGGAAAATCGCGCAAGCGGGGACCTGGAGGTCCTGCTCCATGCGCCGGAGGATCTGACCCGGGCCCGGCTGGTGCGGCTCGGCGAGGGAATCAACAAGGTGGTCTACGCCTCAGACCATTGGGTCGTGAAGCGCCAGCGCCGTCCCTCCGAAATCATCGCGCTCGTGCTGGTCTGGAAGTTTCTCAAAAAACTCGACCGTATCCTGCCAGGCGGGATCGCGGCGCGAATGATGGAACGCCCCAGCCGGCGGATTCGGATGCTCAAAGTCGTGTTCCAGGCGATCGTGCTGCCGATTCCCAGGGCCGCATGGCTGGCGACACACGTCGGCGCGCTCTGGAAATGGCACTCGTCGCGCGAGGTCCACGGGCAGGTGCTCGCCGACGCGTACCTGGCCGGGACGCCGCTGGTCCCGAACCGTGTCCTGTTCCCGCCGACTCGAGTGAAGGTGCACGGCTGGCCGGGGTGGCTGGTAGTGTCCGAAGCCGTCGAACGCGTCGAGGGGACGCTGCAGGACAAGATCAACGAACTCGCCCGGGCGCGCCGTTTCGACGAGATCGAGGGTTGGCTCGAGCGCTTCCTCGACTTCCGTCATGCCGGCTGGCGCCGCGGGGTCCTCTCGCTGGATCCGCACCTGAAGAATTACGGCGTGGTCGGAGATCGCGTGGTTCTGCTGGATGCCGGCGGGTTGACGAATAACTGGCGCGAGATCGAGGAGAGGTTGGTTGCGGACGACGAATTCGCCAGCGCGCACGTGCGGATGGGACTCGAGTGGACCCTACGCGACCGTCCGGATATTGCGCAGAGATTCGACGACCGCTGGAAGGCGTCTGTCACCCCGGACGCCATTCGCAAGATCTGGAAGCAAAGCGAGCGGTGACAGGATTCTGAAAGGCCAAAGACAACTAGCCGCCGATCAACCCACATAAAGCAGATTAAGGATAAATGCGCTATCGGCGTTCATCCCCGTTCATCGGCGGCCCAATTTGTTTGATGCTTCGGCGCGATCGCAGGTGGAACTGCAGATACTCGCCGACGTCCTGTAGCGCCTCGCGGGCGATGCGCAACACGCCTGGCATCGCGAAAAAGCCGTGGATTGCGCCCAGGTATCTTCGCGCCTGCACCGGAATTCCGGATTCGATCAGCTTGCGGGCGTACGCTTCGCCTTCGTCGCGGAGGGTGTCGTACTCGGCGGTGAGGACAAATGCGGGCGGCGCGGCGCCAAGGTTGTCGGCGTAAAGCGGCGACGCGGCCGGATTGCGCGGATCGGTTCCGCCGGGAAGGTACTCGGACCAGCCTCGCTGCATGTCGACCGCTCCCGGACCGTAGCCGCTCGCGTACAGGTCGTACGATGGCGAACTGCACGTCGCGTCGATCATGGGATAGATCAAGACTTGGCAGCGGAGTCTCGGGTTGCGCGCTCGGAGGGCGGACGCGGCGGCCAGATTGGCGCCGGCGCTGTCGCCCGCAATGGCAAAGGGCGTCCCCGCACCGGCCGCGAACTCGACGGCACGATGGGCATCTTCCAGTGCGCCGGGAAATCGATATTCCGGCGCGAGACGATAATCGACGGCCAGCACGCGGCAATGGCTGGCCAGCGCGAGCCGCCGGCACAGCGTGTCGTGGCTTTCGAGGTCGCCGCTGATAAACCGCCCGCCGTGAAAGTACACGACCATCGGTTGACCGTTATCGAGATCCGGCCAATACTGCCGCGCCGCCGGACCGCCGGGCAGCATGAGATCCTCCACCTTCGGGAGCGCCGGCGGTTCGCCGGCGAGGGCGGCGGACCTTCGCAGACTGTCGCGCGTTTCGGCGATGGAGAGCGACGAGCGCGGCGGCAGGTCCTTCTGCCGCTCCAGCAGGGCTGCGACTTCAGGATCGAGCGGCACTCGCCTTACCGGAGAGCTGTGCGAAGATCTCGCGATAGAACGCGGGATGCGATTGCCAGGTCTGCGCGGTAATGGTGCGGCCGTCACAGACCGCCTGCTCGTCGACGAAGGTGGCGCCGGCCTGCTCGGCTTCCAGACGAACGTGCTCGTAGCAGGTCACTCGCTTGCCGCGCGCCAGCCCCGCCGCAGCCAGCACCTGCACGCCGTGGCAAATGGCGAAGATCCATTTCCCGTCGCGGTCGAACTCGCGGACGATCTCCCGCAGCCTGGCGTTGTTCCGCAGATATTCGGGCGCCCTGCCGCCGAGGATCAGCGCCGCAGCGAATTCCTCCGTGCGAACGTCCTCGAAGGCGACATCCGCTTGTAGCCCATAGCCCCGCCGCTCGATATACGTGTCCCATCCGGGCTTGAAATCGTGCATCACCAGGTTCAGCCGCCGTTTGGAAGGCGCGGCGACTACGGCCTCCCAGCCTTCCTCCGCGAACCGGTGCACCGCATAGAGCGCCTCGTAGGACTCGCCGCCATCGCCGGTCAGGATCAGGATCTTCTGCATCACTCTACTGTATCCTCAGCCTGCCCGGCGCCTGGCCGACGCCCTCCAAAATTGCCGGTGATTTCGGAGCGGGACGTTAAAATGTCCGTGTGGAAGCGGCCAAATCACTGCGCAGCAATGCCGGCTGGGTGTTCGCGGGGAATTCCGTGTACGCGGCAGGGCAGTGGGCGATCTTGAGCCTCTTCGCAAAGCTCGGCGGGAGTGAGATGCTCGGCGCCTATGCGCTGGCAGTCGCTATTGTTTCGCCGGTGCTGATGCTTTCCCATCTGAATCTGCGGGCGGTTCTGGCAACGGACACCGGCGCGCGGCATCCGTTCGGCGATTACCTGGCGGTCCGCTATGGCTCGACGCTGCTCGGGATTTTCGCGATCGGATTGCTGGCCGCCGGCTACTCCCGCCAGTTGGCGCTCACGATCGCCGGAGTGGGTCTGGCACAAAGCTCGGAAAACCTGAGCGATATCTACTACGGCGCCATGCAGCGGCGGGAGCGGATGAACCAGATCGCATGGTCGATGATTGCGCGCGCCGTGATTACAGCGATCGCCGTCGGACTCGCGTTGTGGCGAACCCACAATCTGCTGGTCGCGGTGGGCGCCCTCGCGGCCGGCAGGCTGGTCGTCCTGATCGGGTTCGACCGCGCGGCCGGGAGCGCCGGAGAGCGCGTGAACACCACCGGATGGCGGACGCAACTCGCGATCGGCCGCACGGCGCTGCCGCTCGGGCTGGTGCTGATGCTGATATCGCTGAATTCGAACCTTCCCCGATACGCGATCGAGCGGTATCTGAATCTCGCGCAACTCGGCGGATTTGCGGCTGCGGCATCGTTCGTCACCGTCGGCGGCACCATAGTGAACGCGCTGGGGCAGGCCGCGACGCCGCGGCTGGCGCGCTTCTTCGAGGCGGGTGAGTGGCGGGCCTCCGTCCGCCTATCCTGGCGTTTGACCGCGCTGGCGGCGGGCTTGGGCGTGGCCGGCGTCGGGGGGTCGGCTCTTTTCGGCCGGCTCCTGCTGCGGCTGGTTTACCGGCCGGAATTCGAAAGCTACTCGGGGATCCTGATCGCAATGGCCGGCGCCGGCGCGGCTGGTTATGCAGCCAGCATGCTTGGATACGTCGTCACGAGCGCGCGTGTGTTCGACGCGCAATTGCCGTTGTTCGCGCTGGTCGCCGCAGCCTGTGGAGCGGCCTCGTGGATGCTGATTCCGCGCGTCGGGCTGGCGGGCGCCCCAATCGCCCTCGGCATCGCAGCAGGCGTGCAGGCCGCCGGCGAGGTCGCGATCCTGGCGCGGCTGGCGCGCGGCCGGCGAAAGTCCACCGTATGAACGCCCTGACGCGGGCCGCATGGGCGCTGCTGTGCCTGTTCGTGTTCTCTGTCCCATGGGAGAAAAGCGTTGCCGCCGGTGGTCTCGGAACCGCAGCGCGGCTGATCGGCATCTTTGCCTTCTTAGCGGGAGTTGCTGCCGCTGGCGCGCGCCGCTCGGTGCGGCGGCCCAATCTCGTGCTGCTCGCCGCCGCCCTTTTCGTGGGCTGGGCCGCGCTCACGTATGTGTGGAGCATCGATCGACATGCGACCGCCATGCGCGTGGCAACGCTGGCGCAATTGCTCGCCATGGTCTGGCTGATCTGGGATCAGTGCCGCGACCGCAGGCGGCAGATGCAGCTTTTACAGGCCTACGTCTGCGGCGCGGGCGCAGCGTCGGTGAACGCGTTTTGGCGTTACAGTCAGGGCGCGCAGACGTACTACCGGCGGTATGCGGCGGCCGGGTTCGATCCGAACGATTTCGGCCTCATCCTGGCGCTCTCGGTTCCGATCGGCCTCTATCTGTTCATCCGCGCCGAGGGCGCGCGCCGCTGGCTGTGGCTGGCCGCCGTGGGCGTGAGCCTCGCGGCGATGGTGCTGACCGCGTCCCGCGCCGCGCTGGTTGCGACGCTGGTAGGTTTGACGTTTGTAATCTGGACGTGGCGGAAGGCAGATACGGCACAGCGGATCGGAGAAGCCATGCTGGTCCTCGCGCTGGCATTGAGCATGGTGCGGCTTGCCCCCGCGCCGCAGCGGCAGCGCCTCGCGACCGTTACTCGCGAGGCCACGCAGGGGACCTTCCATGGTCGAACGCGGATCTGGCGCAGCGGCCTGAAGGCCTTGAAACTGCATCCGATTCTGGGCGCGGGCGCCGGCGCGTATCCCGAGGCGGTATCGCCGTGGCTCGGCCGGTCAACGGTTCCAGGGTTTCAGTACGTCGCGCACAACACCTTCCTCTCGGTGCTGGTGGAGTGCGGCGCGGTGGGCTTCACGCTCTATGGGCTGCTCCTGGCCGGGCTCGCCCTCTTCATCTGGATGATGCCCCCGTTGGAGCGCGCGTTGTGGGCGTGCGTGCTCGGCGCCTGGGCGACCGGAGTATTCACCCTCACCTGGGAACACTACAAGCCCACCTGGCTGATCGCCGCGCTGATTATGACGGAGTGGGCTCTCGCCTACCGGCGGACGGACAAAGTCGGGTGAAACTGCGAATCCTCGAAGTGCTGGCGACGCTGCGCCGCGCGGGCGCCGAGACGGTGGCGACGTCGCTGGCGTGCGGCCTGGATCGCGGCCGCTTCGAAGCCAATGTCGTCTCTTTGTACGACGCTTTCCCGGATGGCTTCGAGCCCGTCCTGGAGTCCTGTGCCGTGACCTGCCGGCATCTCGGCAAGCGCCGCGGCTTCGACCCGTCGATGTTCGGACGTCTCCGCCGAACGGTCTCCGAGTTCCGCCCGCACATCGTCCACACGCACTCGTACGTTCTGCGGTATGCGTGGACGGCCGGAGCGCCGGCGATCGTTCACACGGTGCACAACCTCGCGGAGAAGGAGGTCGACCGGGTGGGCCGCCTGCTGCAACAGCTTGCCTTCCGGCGCGGCGTGACGGCGGTCGCGATCTCCGAGGCGGTAGCGGAGTCGTTTCGCAGGCTGTACGGGCGCGATCCGGATGCGCTGATCCCGAACGCCATTGACCTGGACCGTTTCGGCGGCCCTTCGGACTGGCGCGAGCGTCAGGGCTTTTCGACCGCCGACCTGCTGATCGTCTCAGTGGCGCGACTGGAGCCGCAAAAGAACCCGCTCGGGCTGATCGACGCGTTCGCTGCCGCGCGCGAGCCGAATTGGCGCCTGCTGCTGGCCGGCGACGGCAGCATGCGTCCGGCGGCGGAGCAGCGTGTGCGCGAACTGGGAATTGCAGACCGCGTCTCCTTCCTCGGCGTGCGGCAGGACATTCCGGATATGCTCGCCGCCGCCGACATCTTTGTCCTCGCGTCCGAGTGGGAAGGCAGCCCCGTGGCGGTCATCGAGGCGATGGCGAGCGGACTTCCCGTGATCGCAACCGACGTCGGCGGCGTGCCCGAACTGGTTGAAGACGCCGTCACCGGATTGCTGGTTCCGGCCGGCAACAGCGCCCGTTTCGCCGCCGCGCTGACGCGACTCGCAAACGATGCCGCAGGCCGGCGCCAGATGTCCCAGTGTGCCCGGCGGCGGGCGGCCCGTTTCAGCATCGGCGGCATGATCGGCGCCTACTCCGAGTTGTTCGAGCGCATCGCCCGGAGGTCGCCGGAGTGAGGATCGCGCTCGTGATCAACCAACTCGCTCTCGGCGGGGCTGAGGTCCAGGTCCTCATGTTGGCGAAGCATCTCCGGGCGGCGGAACACACGGTGAGCGTCGTCTCCCTCCTGCCGGGAACTGGGCTGGGCGACCGGCTAGTGAGCGACGGATTCCCGGTCTGCTCGATCGATATCCGGTCCAAGCCGCGTTCCCTCGCGCGGCTGATTGCATTCTTCAACCGGGAGCGGCCGCAGATTGCTCATGCTCACCTGTTTCATTCGAATGTGGCGGTCCGCCTGCTCAGGCTGGTGTGTCCATTCCCGATCGTCATCTCGACCATCCACAGCATCGCGGAGAGCAAACGAGACGCCCGGGAGGTGAAGGCGAGGGATGCCGCCTATCGCCTGACGGACTGGCTCGCGGACGCCACAGTTTGCGTGTCTCAGGCAGCCGCGGCCCGGCACCTGCGCGACCGCGCCGTGAGCGCGCGGCGGCTGCGCGTGATTCCGAACGGCGTAGACACAGACCGGTTCCGCCCCGATCCCGACATCCGCCGCCGGACGCGCACCGCCCTCGGCGCCGGCGATGATTTCATCTGGATCGCCGCGGGCCGGCTCATCTGGAAGAAAAACTATCCGCTCATGCTGCACGCCTTGGCAGAGTGCGGAACCGGAACCCTGCTGATCGCCGGAACCGGCCCCGACGAGCAGCAACTCCGCGGAGTGGCCGATCGATTGGGCGGCCGGGTGCGGTTCCTTGGAGCGGTCGCCGACATGCCGGCTCTGATGAATGCCGCCGATGCATTCCTGCTCAGCTCCGAGGTGGAAGGATTGCCGGTCGCGCTTCTGGAGGCCGGAGCTACAGGCTTGCCCGCCATTGGAACGGCCGTCGGGGGCGTCGGCGAAGTGATCGAGGACGGGATCACCGGCATCCTCACGCCGCCCGGCGATGTCGCCGCGTTCGCCGGGGCAATGACGAGGCTGGCCGCGGCGTCCGGGGCAGCGCGCGCACAAATGGGGAGCGCCGCCCGCGCCCGCGTCATACAACAATTCGATATCCGCGCGATCGCCGGACGTTGGATCGAACTCTACGAGGAGCTGCTGGAGCGCTAGCATGGACGTCACCAATCGCTACGTCCTCGAATTCGCGCGCGACTTCGCACGGCGGCGCCCGGGAGCTCGGATTCTCGATTACGGCTGCGGAGCGGGCGCGGTGGTCGCCGCAGGCCGTGCCGCCGGCCTCGATATGTGGGGCGCGGACGTCTACTACGCGGGTTCGAACGCCCGCGTCGAAGCCGCGGCTGCCGGGTTGCTCGGAGGCACGATCCGCGAAATGACAGGCGGACGGATCGACTGGCCCGCCGACTCGTTCGATCTCATCGTGAATAATCAGGTGATGGAGCACGTCGCCGACCTCGGGGCCACCCTGGCCGAAATCGACCGCGTTCTGAAGCCCGGAGGCGTAGTGCTCAGTATCTTCCCTTCGCGCGACGTGTGGAGGGAAGGGCACATCGGCATTCCCTTTTCGCACTGGTTTCGAAAAGGCTCACGGCTACGGCTCTACTACGCCTGGTTGTTGCGCGCAGCCGGGCTCGGGTATTGGAAGGAGCAGGCGCCGACCCGGCGCCAGTGGGCCGCGGACAAACTGGAATGGATCGACCGCTACACACATTACCGCAGCCGCCGCGAGATTTTCGCGGCGTATGACGCGCTGTTCGCGAACGAATTGCGGGAGACGGATTACATCCGCTTCCGGCTCCTCGACCGTCCGGGCCGCCGCTGGATCGCCACGATCCTGCGGCTGGGAATCTTACGTGCTGCCGCGTGCGCCCTCTTCCGCAAGCTCGCTTTTCTCGTGATCGTCTCCCGGAAGGCGCAGCCATGAGAATCGTCTACGTGATTACCCGCGCGGACGCGGTTGGCGGCGCGAGCGTTCACGTCCGCGATCTCGCGCGCGCGATGCGGGAGAAGGGGCACGACGCGTCGGTGATCGTCGGCGGCGAAGGTCCGGTCACCGGGCAAATGACTGCCGCCGGTGTGCCGTTCGTATCGCTACCTTCGCTGCAACGGGCGATTCAGCCGCTACGCGATTGGGAGGCGCTCGGCGGGTTGGAGAGCCTGCTGCGAACGATCGGCCCGGATCTGGTCTCGACGCACACGGCAAAGGCCGGCTGGCTCGGCCGGGCGGCTTGCTCGCGTTTGGGGCTTCCCTGTTTGTATTCGCCTCACGGATGGAGTATGGGGGGCCGCCACTCCGGGCAAACCGGCGGCCTCTATACTCTTGCGGAACGGATCGCCGCGCCATGGGCGAACGCGATCGTCTGCGTCTGCGAATACGAGCGCGAACTCGCGTTGCGGCACCGGATCGGCCGGCCCGAACAGCTTCACGTCGTCCATAACGGCGTGGCGGACATTGCATCGGCAATGCGGGCAAGGCCGGAGAACGATCCGCCGCGGGTCTGCTCGCTCGCCCGGTTTGAAGCGCCCAAGGACCATGCGACGCTCATGCGCGCGATGGGGATACTGAAAGACGAGCGTTGGACGCTGGACCTGATCGGCGAGGGCCCGCTTCTGAACGAGACGCGCGATTTGGCTTCGACCCTCGGGATCTCTGAACGCGTCCGGTTTCTCGGGTACCTGCCGGAACCGGCGGCGGCGGTCGGCGCGGCGCAGGTATTCGTGCTTTCGACCCGGTCCGAGGCGTTTCCTCGCAGCGTGCTGGAAGCCATGCGCGCGGGCCTGCCGGTGGTCGCCTCCGACGTCGGCGGAGTTCGCGAGGCCGTCGATTCCGTCGTGCCGGCGGGCGACGCCGGCGCGATGGCAGAGGCCATCCGGATCTTCCTGAAGAGCCCCGAGTCGCGCCAGCGGGCCGGCGCGGCCATGCGCCGCAGGTACGAGCAGCGCTTTACGCTCGACCACATGGTGCGTGCTTACGAGGCGCTATATGATAACGTGCTATTCAGAATGCCCCCGTCGCACGTTCATGTCCCTTCCTAGCGACCTTGGCGGATGCCGCCTGCTTCAAAAGCGAAATCGCGCGATCAAGCGGCTCTTCGACGTCGTGGCCGCCGGCATTCTCATCGTTCCGGCAATTCCCGTTGCTTTACTCGTCGTGGCGGCGATCGCGCTCGACAGCCGCGGGCCCGTATTCTTCGTCCACGACCGCATCGGAAGGAATGGACGACGCTTCCGGCTATGGAAGTTCCGGTCGATGGCGCGGAATGCGGACGAGATGCTCGAACGCTATATCGCTGCCCACCCCGGGGCGCGGCAGGAGTGGGAGCGGAATCACAAGTTGAAGGACGACCCGCGCGTGACCCGAGTCGGGCGCCTGCTGAGGAGAACAAGCCTCGACGAATTGCCGCAACTCGTGAGCGTGCTCGGCGGCGACATGAGCCTGATCGGCCCGCGGCCGATCGTCGAAACGGAAATCGGCAAATACGGCAGCGACTTCGCCCTTTACCGCGCTGTCCGTCCGGGGTTGACCGGACTGTGGCAGGTATCCGGCCGAACCGATACCAGCTATGGCCAGCGCGTCGCGTTGGACACGGCCTACATCCGCAACTGGAGCTTCCGGGGCGACCTCCAGATTCTGCTGCGGACCGTTCGGGTCGTGCTCTTCGGGCACGGCGCGTATTAGGAAGCGGTCACGTAACCCGGTTGTCCTACCTCGTCCGCACTCGATGGACGCCAGCGGCGGTGATATACTGCCTCAATCCTGGAGACTTACTTGCGCAAACGCGTATTTCTCTCCTACTGTCGCGAAGCGTCCTCGCATAGCGCGGGACGATTGAAAGCGGAACTGCGGGACGTCGACGTTTTCCTGGATAGCGCCCACATCCACAGCGGCGACGACTTTGTGGCCAGATTGCTGGACGCCTTGCTGCAATCGCATGTGATCGTGATTTTCGCCGAGCCGCTCTACTTCCTCTCGCCCTGGTGCCTGGAAGAGGCGAAGATCGCCGGGTCTGCCCTAACTCATACGTCCGGCGAGAGCGACTTACCGCTTATCGTCGCCATGCCGCCCGGCGTGGACCGAGATACGTCGTCGACACTCTTGGCCAACTTGCCGCCCGCTCTTCGACTGCTCAATTGGCCCGCGAGTGACGATACCAAAGCCTTGGCCGACCTCGTGAACCGGGTGGCGCTACGGTGCAACCGCACGATTGCGGAACGACTCGGGGACGCCGCGCGACGCCTGCCTTCTAAACTGCGGGAGAGGTCGCGACTACTGAAGGCCGTGAGCACGACGGCTACGCAATACGTCCCCCAGAAGTCGCTTGGAGACCAGTTCGTTGGACGAGCCGACGCGCTTTTTGAACTGCACCAAAAGCTGACCCTTCAAATGGTGACAGAGGGCCGCGCGCGGGCCGTTGCACTCTGCGGGATCGGCGGCGTAGGAAAAACGCAACTGGCGTTCGAGTACTTCCGTAGGTTCGGCCCCGACCAGTTTCCCGGCGGCCTATTCTGGATCAACGCGCGAGGCACGGAAGACGAGATCACCACTCAGTTCCGGGAACTTGTGAAGCAAACGGGCGGAGGTGAGGGCAAAAAAGGGCATCTCCTTCGCACTCGGGCGGAGGTCTGGAATGCGCTCAAGCGCAGACTGGAACGGCTCAAACCTTCAACGCGGGCGCTGTATGTAATCGACGATGTTCCGGAGGAAATGGCGAGCGAATCGCTGACGCGCTGGTGCCCGGCCCCCGAAAACCTCTTCCTTCTGATTACTTCGCGGGCGAGGCTCGATCACAACCCGACTCTGCGCATCGACACCTTGAATCTGGAAGAACTCCAGGAGTCCGATGCCGTTTCCATGCTCTCGTCTGCAGGGGTTTTTGGCCTTCGGGAGGACGATTTCCGCGCCCTTGTCCGGTGGGTCGGCGGACTTCCGCTGGCGCTCGATGTCCTCCGAAAGAGTCTCGAGAGCAAAGACAACTTTCCCTCTACTCTCAGACCACTCGTGAACTCGTCCCCCGCCTCGGTTCTGGACAGTATTTGCGACCGCCTGCGGGCCCTGATCCCGATTCGAGGGCCCGAGGCCGCCTACACGGCGTCGTTGATGAACCTTTCCCCTGGAGCGCGTAAGCTGGCTGGGTTAATCGCTCAACTCGCTGAGGCGCCCATTCCGGTCTCACTCGTGCTCATGCTGGAATCAGACGCAGGCTCTGGACCAGGTCGCTCTGAACTCTGCCTGAGATCTTTTATCTCGGAGTGCGCACCTTCGCAAGATGTCGATTTCTACGGCCGCATGCATCCGGTCTTAGCCAGTTTTATTCGCGAGCAAACGCCACCCGACGCCCTTCGCTCGGCTGAATACGCGCTCCTCAATGTCATGACGGAAGAGGCGTGTAAGACGTCCGCGCGGTGGCCGGAAATGGAGGCCTGCCTGCCGCACGCCGAGCGCGTCGCCTTGGCGGATTTACAACGTAAAACCGAGGTGACGCGCGACCCCGTTGACGCTCTCTACCAACGGGTCTGGACCCTCCTCAACGCGAAAGGTCGAGTAGACGAAGACCCGTTTGGTCCTCTCAAAGAGGGTCAACGCCTCGTGACGCTGCTCGGCGAGAATGAATCGTTTCTGACCGGCTGCGCGCTGATGCAGATGAAGATGGACAGATTGGGGGATCTCAAGATCAGGTTGCAGGATATCGAACTCCCGGTCCAAGACCACGTTCAGCGCGCGACCGATGAAGCAGTGCCGTTCGCTCGTGAGACAGTTCGAATCGTGAAGCAGCACGTCGCGTGGAGGCGCAAGATCCGCCCAGACGCGGGATCTACCGTGAAAGCGATGAGCGATCTCGCGGAGTCATATGGCTCGCTCGGCGACCACGAAGCCGCGCTTCAACTTCAGCAGGATATCTTCGAGGTCTGCTATTCCAAGCTCGGCGCCGTCCATCCCAATACTGTAGTGGCCGCGTGGAACGCCTGGGGAACGCTATCTGTTCTTCGCCGCCGGCCGAAACAGGGGAAGATCTGCGACGTTCTGCAAGCAGCGGCTGCAAACCACACGCACGCCGATTCGCGCGTCCAGGAGGTGGGCGCGAGATATACATTTCTGGGATTGCCGTCCGATGATCTTGCCATCGAAGAACTCGGATTTCGGCGCCTGATGGAGCCCTCGGAATTCATCGCACAGTTTGGCGCGGTGTCCTGCCGCTTCGCCGAACTCGCTTCCGGCTCTGGGGACCCTACTCGGACCCTGCTGGACTGGCTCCACCAGCAATGTGAAACATATCTCGGGTTAGCTCACCCGAGGACTCTCGAAGCCATCAATTGGCTGGCCGACTATTTACTCGCAATCGGTGAGTTCCCCTCCGCTCGCGAGCTGCAAGAGCAAGTCTTTGAAGTGTGCCTCCGAAATCTTGGTATGACTCATCGAAACACGTCCGTCGCCGCGTTCAATGTGCTCGAGAACGCAATGCTCCGCGAACGGAACGCTGCAATCGTTCCGACTGTCTTTCAGCAAGGGCTGGAGTGGCTGCTCGCGGAACCAGATGATCGCTTACATCCGGATCAAGTCACAATTCGAGACGCCCTGATAGCTATCGTCGAAATTGCCCAAAAAGACGGCGGTGCTACGTGAACCGCCCAGCTTAGTCCTTCGTCCCGCAGTCCGCGTTTGGCGCCGGGCCGGCTTCAGCCTGTTCCCGATGCATGGCATACGTCCTCCGCCGGCTGAATCTGCGGGGAACGACAAATCCTCCAGAGAGGAAAAGTGCTGGTGCTGCTTGAGGATACGTTTGATCAATTTGGACGGGCGTAAACTGTCGCTTCCGCGGGTACATGCCTGCTCCTATGCTCCGTCTAACCTGCGTCGGCGCCCGCGGCCGATCGTCGAAACGGAAATCGGCAAATACGGCAGCGACTTCGCCCTTTACCGCGCTGTCCGTCCGGGGTTGACCGGACTGTGGCAGGTATCCGGCCGAACCGATACCAGCTATGGCCAGCGCGTCGCGTTGGACACGGCCTACATCCGCAACTGGAGCTTCCGGGGCGACCTCCAGATTCTGCTGCGGACCGTTCGGGTCGTGCTCTTCGGGCACGGCGCCTATTAATTCAGCCTTTATCCATGAAGTCGTGCAGCCAGGCGCGGGCGTATGCCCAATCGCGCCGGACCTTCGACACGTGGATACCCAGAATCTCGGCGGTCTCCTCGTCCGTGTATCCGCCGAAATACTTCTTCTCGACGACTTCCGCGGCGGCCGGGTCCACCCGCGCCAGCTCCTTGAGGGCGTCGTCGAGCTCCACCAGCTCCGCGCTTCGATCCAACGAAATCTGGCCGGCGTCTTCGAGGGATATCCGGCCGTGTCGCCGTTTGCCCGCGGACCGGGCGCGGGCGCGGTCGATGAGAATGCGTCTCATTTGTACGGCCGCTACATTGAGGAAGTGGCGCCGGTCGTTCACCTTCAGCACCTGCGGCCCGATCATGTGGATGAGCGCCTCATTCACGAGCGCCGTAGTCTGGAGCGTCCCGCCTTTCTTCTCGCCGCTCAGGATGACGCCGGCGAGCCGGTGAAGCTGGTGATAGATCTTTTCGACAAACTCGTCACGGGCGGCCAGATCGCCTTCCGCCGCCGCATGCAAAAGAGCTTCGAGATTTTCGTCAGCGCTGGGATGCATAGCCGTACTCGATCATCCGGAATGGGCAGGGAGACGGTGGGGCGCGTCGCCTTCGAGACATCGGCCGACGGCTTCCAAAAACTGTCCTGCCAGTTGATACCGCTGGGCCGGGTCGAAATGAAGCGCCCGGAGGACCAGTTGGTCGAGGCCCGCGGGAAGATCGGGCGACGCCGCGAGCGCGCTCGGGGGCGACGGGAGGCTGGCGTTCATCGCAACCAGCAGGCGCTCCGTCCCACTCTCGAGGTGTTCCCAATACGGATGCCGGCCGGCGATCAGCTCGTACAACATTACTCCGAGCGCATAAATGTCACTGGACCGTCCCGAGAGTCTCTGTTGCAGCTGCTCCGGACTGGCATAGCGAATCGTCATCAGGCGGAGGGCGGAATGGGTCGGCCCGTGCCCGGTCATCCCGGAGCGATGCGCGGCGATTTTGGCGATGCCGAAGTCCAGAATTTTCACCTGGCCGGCGGCGGTAACCAGTACGTTGGACGGCTTCAGATCGCGATGGACGATCTCCCGGCGGTGGCAATACTCGACGCCGGCCAGCACCTGGCTGAACAGCCGGAGCCGCTCCCGCGCACTCAGTCTTTTGGAAGCGCAATAACGGTCGATCGGCTGGCCTTCTACCAGCTCCATCGCAATGAATGGCGTGCCGTGCTCCGCGGCGCCACCGTGGAAGATCTGGCAGACATTGGGATGCCGGATCCTCATTTGGATGTCTCGCTCCTCCTCAAACCGGCGCAAAAAGTGCGGATCGTGGAGGGCGGCATTTAGCAGTTTGACTGCCACTACCGTGCCGTCCGGCGCGCGGCACGCATAGACGCTCGCCATGCCCCCGGATCCCAGAGGCTTTATCACGGTATAGCCGCCGATTTTGCGGGGGCGGGCCGCAGCCGCGGGCGCCGGAGGCCGCTGGTAGACCGGCCGGTCCAGGGCGCCGGTGCTGTGCGCGCTGCTGGCGCGGATCAGGCGCAGGACGGAATCGCGCAGGTCCGGATCACCCGCGGTTTGTCGCTCGATAAATGCGGTCCGCTCGCGCTCCGGGAGACGCAACCCCGCTTCGAACAACGCCCGGCGGCGTTTTTCACGATCCGGTAAATTTAACTCGCGCGACACAGACTTTAGCGCCAGACTTTGGGAGAGTATATCATCCGGCTGCATTCTCTTTGCGTAAAACTCCGGCCTTTTTGCGCTTGGGACGATCAGGAATATGAAGCGACTCCATTCTCTTTCCATTGCCTCCCTGATTGCTGTTGCTGCGTTAGCAGGCCTCGCTGCAACTGCACAACCAGAGTCCCGGCTGGCCGAGGTACAGGTGCGCTCCTTCGAGATCTCCGACGTCGCCGCCGACCATATCGCCGCCACGGTGCGGGTCTCCGCCACTGCCAACGGCTCCGCTACCCTTCGCGGGCTGTTCTTCGACCAGGTGACGGTGAACGGCGTACGGGTCCGCATCGCCCCCGTGCAGGGGCCGATTCGCATGCGGGCGGGCGAGGCAGTGGAATCCCTGCCGGAACTGCGTGCCGTGTTGAATTACCAGGAGCTGGAATTCCTTGACCCGCTCCGGCAGGCGGTCCGCGACGGCAGAGCGCGGATTCACGCCGAGGTCCGGGCGCAGCTCGAGTTGAGCCTGTTCCAAAAGATCGTTCTCGGCGCGGGCGGCGCCTGGGTGACATTTCCGGTCGACCAGGAGATTGCGGTCGAAGTGCCGGGAGGCGCGATTGGCCGCGCGGCCGCTCTCGCCACACTCTTTGCGGCCGAACCCGTCTGGATTGCCGCCCAGGGCGCCCGGGAATGGCGCCAGAATCGCACCGCCTTGGCGGACAGCGTGCGGTCGTTGCTGCCGCGGACGCTCGTTTCGATCGAGACCAGATATAATCTCAAGGCGCGCGACGGGCAAGTCGCATCCGTGCAGGTTTACCGACTGGGCTTTCTGCGCGGCGGGGGACAGGTGATCGCGCCGTCGGAGGTGGTGGAGCCGTGGAAATTCGATGCTCCGGTTGCCGAGGCGCTCGACCGGGGAGAGATCGTCGTGGACAGTCCTTCCGTGGACATTCTGGTAACGCCGGTCGGCGAATCGCGGACCTACTCCCTGCGACATCGCGAAGTGCGGGTCGTGCGCTCGCTGGAATCGTCCGAGACGGCCATCTCTGCGGCCACGAAACGCTCTTATCGCGTCCGCTTCCGCAACAGCGACGCGAACGCCGCGCTGCTCGAGATTCCCGAGCGGAAGAATGCGGGCGGCGGAATCGAACTGGCGGCGGACGTTGCCGACGAAGAGTGGCGCCCTGCGGTGATCGTTCGGCTGGTCCGTCCGGATGGGCGGCCAGTCCTGCACTTTACGCAGGCCAGACTCTCGGCCGGCCGGTACCAGATCCAAGATCCTGTGGACGCCGCCTTCTATGGATCGCCGGTGTGGATCAAGGGCGGCGCTCTAGCTCTCCTGCAAGACGAGAGTTCGGGGGCGGCGTTAACCGGGATCGGCAAGAGACTCAAGTGAACGGAATCGAGAGGAGCGAATGAAGTCCTGCCCCAAATGCCTGAACTTTTCAGCCAATACCGCGGCTGCCTGCGATTTCTGTGGGAACGTATTTGACGCATCGGTCATCGAGCGGGCCGAGGGGGCCCATGGCGCGCGGACCCCGACGATTCTCGAGGCCAACGACCGCCCGCGTCCGACGCCGCCATCCGTGTCCGCGATTCGCCCCTCGCCTCCACCGCCGCTGAGCGGAGGCGCCGCGCCGGCCCCACCCGCGGGACGCCGCGGGGAAACCCTGTACATTCCGCCCACGACGTCTCCGGCGGAAGGCGCGTCGGGAGCAGTCGCGGCGCCGCCTCGCGCCCAGGGCCGCAAAGTCATCGCCGTTCTCGTGACCTATAGCTGGAAGCCGGATGGGCAGGTGTTCCCGGTTCGGGAGGGGCGGAACCTGATTGGCCGGGGTGAAGAGTGCGACATCCGGGTCCCCGAGGATCCGATGCTTTCGCAGGTGAACAGCCATATCACCTTCCGCCGCAGTTTCGTGGTCGGCGACATGGTCAGTATGGGCGGCACGGACTTGAACGGCGAGCCCGTCGAGGAGCAGTTCCGGCCGCTCGAAAACTATGCCCGTATCCGGACCGGCTCCACTCAGTGGGTCTTTGTGGTGATCGACCCTGTTTCTGCGGGCGCCGAGAAGTAGGTCAGTCGGCGACCTCTACCCGGGCGCCCTCGGACACGCGAAAGACGAGGACGGAGATGTTATCCTGGCTGCCCTCCTGAAGCGCCAGATCAACCAGGCGGTTCGCGATCACCCCGGGCGCCTCGTCGCCCAGGAGCGCCTCCCGGATCGCATCCTCGCTCGCATACCCGGACAAACCGTCCGAGCAGAGCAGGAACACATCGCCGGGTTTCAGGAGCCGCCACGTGGTCAGGTCGATGGGCAGCATTCGTTCCCGGCCTAGCGCGCGAGTCAGAACGCTGGCCTGCGGATGGTCGACCGCCTGTTCGGGCGTCAATGCGCCGCTTTCGACCAGCTGCTCGATGAGGGTGTGGTCCCTGGTCAGGAGGAAGAGTTGTCCTCCGCGGAGGAGATAGATGCGGCTGTCTCCCACGTGGGCGCCGATCGCGAGCGCGCCATCATGAGTGTCGCGCACCAGCACAAGGGCGAGCGTGGTGCCCATCCCCTCGGTGGAGTCTCCTCCCGCTTTCGCCTCTTCGACGATGACCCGATTCAAGTGCTGAATCGCGGACGTGAGAGCGGCCTGTGGAGGCTCGGACGGCGGACAGGCGCGCAGGATCTCGGGAAGCCGCGAGATCGCCAGCCCGGACGCGAGGCCTCCGGCGGCATAGCCGCCGATGCCGTCGGCGAGCAGGAAGACGTGCCCGAACGGGGAAGGGAAATGTGCCACCCGGTCCTGATTCTCGGGGCGGACGCCCGCAATGGACTTGGAACCGATCTCGAGAACGTGATTGCTTGTGGCCTGCATGGGAATTCTCGTCGGGGCGATGGCCGCCCTTCACGCCTCCAGCCGGAGCTCCGATTGACCGATGCGAATCCGGTCGCCGGCGCGGAGAAGCACCACGTCCGTTCCAATCGGCCTGCCGTTTACCATCGTGTTGTTGAGCGATCCGTTGTCGTAAAGCCGTAGAAAGCCGTCTTCCCGGCGGATGCAGGCGTGATTGCCGGAGACGCCCGGATCGGCGCTCAGGCAGAGATGGTTGTTGGCAGCGGAGCCGATCCAAAACTCGTCGGCGGAAACAGGAAACCGCTGGCCCGCGTAAGGGCCGGATGAAACTTGCAGCCGCGCTCCTTCGGTTGTCATTCCGTTTCGCGGCGCCAGTTCCGTGGCCGCCCGGGCGGGCTTCGGCGCGGCGGGCGCGCTTGCCGGGCGCGGCTCAAGCGTGGCGGCGCTGCGGGTCGCCGGAGCGCGAACCTGCGATGGCGCCGGAGATTCCACCATCGTGGATGGCCTGCGTGCCGCCGCCGTGGCCATCGCGGGCGCGGGGGCCGGAACACTCGCAACTACGGCGGCGGGCCGCTTCCGCGAGCGCGTCCAGAGCCACGCGCTGACGAGCAGCAGCGCCGCGGCTGCCACCGCCGCCCAGAGGATGACACTGGAATGCCAGGTCGCTTCGGGAACGGTGACGCTCACCTCGTCCCGCCAGTGGGCCGGCAGGTACTCCATTCCGATCTGGTGCGCCTTGCCGTCGCGGGAGGTTCGATCGGCCTGAAATTCCATTGCGGGAGAATCGAGCAGCGCGTCGATCCCTTGACCGAGGAGCTGCGTCAGGTCCGCCGGCGTGGACGCGACGCGAAACGCTCCGAAGCCGGCGTCCGATAGCGCCCGGAGGTTCGATAGCCAGATGGGAGATCGCGCGAGCCCGATGCTGTCGACCCGGAGGTGGGACGATTGCAGCCGGCCGGTCACTTGCGCGAGGGTGTTCCGCGAGCCCTCGTCGTGGCCGTCGGAGAGGACCAGGATGCAGAGCCGCGCGGGAAATCCGGTGTCTTCCTTGGCCTGCGACGCGAGTTCGTCCATCGCTTGCATGACCGCGTCGTAAATTCGCGTGCCATTGCCCCGCGTCTGCAATCGTTCGAGCGCCTGGCGTGTGGCCGCAGGGTCCGCATCCCACCGTGTTTCCCAGCGGAGATCGTCGGCGAAGGTCAGAATGCTCACGCGGTCGTTGGCGCGCTTGCGGGAAACCAGACCGGCGAGGCCCTGTCGAATCGCGTTCAGCGGCCGCCCCTCCATGCTGCGGCTGGCGTCGATCGCCACGATCAGTCCGAGCCCCGCTCCGGTATCCCGGAAGGCGAGCTTACGGGTCGCGGCAGAGGTGGTCCTCCCGTCTTCGAGCAGCCGGAAGTCGGCGGGATTCAACTCGGGAGGTTTTCCCGGCCCTGACCGCATATCGAAAAAGCTGTAGAGCTTCGGCAGTTCCGAAGCGCCGAATCCCTCGAGGCGGAAGACCGGCTGGGCGGCGGAAGCCGTAGCCGCCAGCAGCGCGAATGCGAAAACAGGTCGGATGATTCCTGGCATGGCCGATGTCACTTGATGAGTTTCGATTCCATCGCGGGCGGCGGCAGTCGCTTGTACGTCGCCTGCATCCGGGCGAACTGGTCGCTGCTTCGGATCAGTCCTCCCTGCGGCGGGAATCTGCGCATCTCCGCTTCAATGCGGGCCTTTCGGTCGGAGCCGGTCGGGTGAGATGCGGTGATCGTAAACAGAGGGTCGAACACGGACTCGTGTTCCGCGAACCGCTGGAAGAGCGAGACCATCCCGTTCGGATCCCAGCCGGCGCGCTGCATGTTGTAGTAGCCGAGCAGATCGGCTTCCGCCTCCTCTTCGCGGCTGAACTTCATATTGGCGAGGAACAGCACGGGGCCGCCGGCCTGCTTCAGCAGTCGCGCCGGCAGGTCGTCGCCAAACAGCACCTGGCTCGCCTCCCGGACGAGCGAGTCCGCGGTGTCCTGGCGCGAGACATTGTTGGCGCCATGGTGACCCGCGACGTGTCCGATCTCGTGCGAGAGGGCGGCCACCAGTTCGGACTCGCTATGCGCCCACTCCATCAGTCCCCGGTTCAGGTAAACGAAGCCTCCCGGCAGCGCGAAGGCATTGACCTCCTTGGTATCGACGATCTTGATGGAGTAAGGAAGCCTGGGCCGGGCGCTGGTGGAGGTGATTCTCTGGAACATGGTCTCCACGTAATCGCGGATGGCGCCGTCCTCGACAAACCTGAGATTCTTCTCCTTCTCGATGCCTTCGGCGGCCTCGCGACCGAGCTTGATCTCGTCAGCCGTGCTCATCTTGTTATACGGAGGAACCTGGATTTTGGGCTCCTGGCCGAAGGCTGTGGCTACGGATGCCAAGCCTAGCGAAAGGGCCCAGAACTGTCTGCGGGACAAAGCGGAAGCGGAATGCATATTCGTCTCTCCTGATCCCACCAAGCGGATTCGCTCGCTGCCGTTGCGCAACATTTTGGCCTAACGTTTGCCGCCGTTCTCATGGGCACGATTGAGGGCGTCCGAGACCACTTTCAGGTTGTCGTACCACGTCCGGGGGACGTAGAGCGGCAACGCCACAGCGTTTTGGATGTTCGCCCCTTGCGTTCCGCAGTAAACCCCGTTCCCATATGCCTCGAGGTCGTTCCTCACGTTCGATTGAGGAGCTTTGCATGTCGTGCCCAGAGCCGCGAACGTGTATGTCGATTTCTTCTTCTGGCGTGTGACTTCAACCTTCAGAAACGGTCCGCCCGAGGAACGAACCACTTTGCGAAGGATGCTGATTTTACCGGCGCCCGCGCCGTCGAACGCGGCCTTGACATCGGCGAGAGGGAACTCTTCCCGAGGCGCCCCCGTCGGCATATATTCGATCTTCTCCTTCGAGATTGCCAGGACACCGGTGCTGAACGTGCCGCTACTGAAGGTCCCGCCGCGGTATTCGACGATCGGGAAGTACACGGGGCCGCCGCGATCGATTGCCGTGCCGGCGTCCCTTCCGGCTTCGTCGAAGTTCCCGCGCACCTGCTGGAAGGCGGCGCGAATACCGTAGCCCTCACCTTTGAGAGGCTCCCGCGCGATCATCAGTTCGGCCAAATCCTTCAGTTTCGCGGCGTCGCCGCCCTCGACGGCGCGCACCACCATGGGATGGAGCGTCTCCGGCGGGTAGAAATCGATCACATCCGTGGGAACGACCTCTTTCACGGGAGCGCTGTCCGGCAGCCCGTAACGCCGGTTGGGATAGTTGTCGATATCGGGATCCCAGGCCACGACTCCGCCCTGCATGTCACGCACGCGCACTACTTTCAGATCCTTGTCGATGCGCTCGAAATCCACGTCGTATTGAACGCGCCTGCCGCTCGGGGTGGAGTAGCCCACGCGAACGACGACGCGCGCGGATTTCTGATCCAGCGACACACTGGGCTGGACGGAGATCTGGTTGATCGGCACCGTCTTGCCGGGCGTCAAGAGCGATCCAAGGGGACTCAGACTCTCGTAAAGTCCAGGTGTGCAAAGAAGCTTGAGCCCGGTCGCATCGCCATCGTTCAGGGCGCGGAAGACGAGGTTCAGCTTGCTGCGGGCCAATTGTTCCTCGTCGTGCAGGAACAGCTCGGCCACCCCCTGCCCGGTGACGACGTTCCGCACGACCAGCTTGCCTCCGTAGTTGCTGAAGACCAGATAATGGAGCCGCTCCACCTGACTCGTCGTTAATTGGAAGAACTGAACTCCCACGCGCCGGTGTTCCATCGGAGTGATCCGGCCGAGGCTGTGGCCGCGGTAGTTCGTCGTATCGAACAAATCGATCACGCTTGCCTTGTTGGCCAGCAGGTCGGGGTGAACCAGCGGCGCCATCGCGGCCTCGTTCCGCTTCTGAGCGGCGTCCCGCAGTTTGGCGAGCAGGTCGGGCGCTTGCGCCGCCACGGTGTCGACGTCGGGCGCGGGCGGAATGTGTTTTCGTATTTCGTCGATGGCGGCCGGCTGGTCGGCGGGGCGGGGTAATGCGGCGACCCACTCTTCATCAGGTTCGAAGCCCAGACCGCGCAGGCTAAGCTCGTTGAGCAGGAGCTTCTCCTCATGCTGGTTCCAGAACTTCAGCACCTCCGCCTGGGTCATGGGAGGGCGTTTCGGCTCGGCCTTTTTGGGCGCCGCTTTGGAACCGCCCTTCGCGGCGCCCGTTTTCGATTGCGGCGCGGTTTGCGCCGCCATCTCTCGAGTTCCGATGAGGCAGGCGAACAACATACCTGCGGCCGCAGCGATCATCACGAAACTGCTCGAGCGATTCATGCGGTCCCCTCCTCCTGTCGGATACAGCGATTACTTGGCGGCCGAGCCGCCACGGCGAGCCTCGTCGAGAGCCGCCGCGACCACTTTCAGGTCGTCTTGCCAGGTGCGTGGAACGAGCATCGGCGCCGCGGTCCCGTTCCCGCCGCCGATCGGAAGCTTCAGCCCGCCGGGCAGAGTGTGCCCGAGAATGCCGCCCTTTTTCGTTTGCGCCGCGGCGGTGGACTGCGCAGGTGGGCAGACCGTCGCGCCGCTGTAAACTTCGAGGCCCGGCGCCGGCTTGTCGTCCGGGCAAGCGGTGCCGAACGCCGCGAAGTTGTATCCCTTTCCGCCGAAATCGAGGTTCAGGAAGGGACGCGGTTTGCCGCCTAGGTACCGCCGCTCCAATTGACTCTGCGCGACCGAGGACGTGGCAACCTCCTCGCGGGGACGGCCCTGGCCGGAAAACGGAATGTACTCGACCTTGCTTTTCGAGATGCCCAGGATCACCGGCGAAAACTGCTTTCCGGTGGTGAGCGACTCCGCCGAGGTCAGAGCGCCGTTGTGCCGCAACAGCACGAAATACGCCGTGCCGCCGCGATCAATCGCCAGGGTTGCCTGATTCTGCGCGTCGTCGAAGTTTCCCGAGATCTCCGCGGCGGCGGCGAGAATTCCGTAGCCATCGCCCTTTGCGGGCTTTCGCGCTTTGAACTCGGCGCCGAGCTCCTTCAGCCGCTGCGCATTGCGCGACTCCAGCGCCTTGATGACGAAGTCGTGAACCATCGAGAGCGGATAGAACCGGATGTCGTCGGATTTAGGCGCGTCGGTGACCAGCGCGCCGTCGGGCAAGCCGTACCGGCGGTTCAGGTAATTGTCGATGTTCGGGTCCCAGGCAACCACGCCTCCCTGCAGGTCGCGCACCCGCACCACTCGCAGATCTTTGTCCACGCGCTCGAAATCGACGAAGTATTCGAGAGGCTTTGCTCCCGGGTCCGGATACCCGACCTTAACGACAACACGCGCCGACTTCGAGTCGGTCGAGATGGATGGCGTGAGGGCGATGGTCGCGATGGACGTGTACTTGCCGCGGACGAGGGTGGATGCGTCTTCATCGGCAAGCTGCTTGAGGCTCTCGTACATGCCGGGCGTGCAGAGCGTTTTCAACCCGCTATCGTTGTGGTCGTTGAGAGCCCGGAACATCAGGTCGAGTTTCTCCGTCGCGACCCTCTCTTCGTCGCGCAGAAACTTGTTCGCTACTTCCGGCCCCGTGACCACGTCGCGCAGAACCAGATGCCCGCCATACGTCGAAAACATCAGGTAGTGGAGCCGCTCGACCTGGCTGGACGTCAGCTGGAAGAACTGAACCCCGACTTCACGGTTGTCTTCCGGAACGATCCGGCCCAGGCTGTGGTTCCGGTAGTTGGCGATGTCGAAGAGATCGTACACCTTCGCCTTGTTGGCCAGAAGGGATGGGTGCAGGAGCGGCGTCAGATCCGTCTCGCTTCTCTTCTGTGCGCCGTCTTTGATCTTCGCAAGCAGATTGGGAGCGGCCTGTGCTACGGCATCGACCTCCGGCGCCGGTTCGATGAGCGCGCGGATTGCCGCAATTGCTCGCGGCATCCCGGCCGGGTCCTGCAGGCGGCCGACCCAATTTTCCTCGGGGTGGAAGGCGAGTCCCCGAAGCTTCAGCTCGTTGAGGAGCAACTCCTCATCCCGGCCGTCCCAGAGGTCCTGCAGATTCTTCTCGGTGAGGGCGGGACGTTTGGGCGCCGCTTTTTGCGGAGCCGCCGCGGCTTTCGGCGCGGCTTTGGGCGCCTTCTTCGCGTTGTCCTGCGCCTGGGAGGTTCCGGCCCCCATTACACCCCAGATCAAAGCGCACGCGGTGATTCCCGATGGGATCAGCAAACGAAATTGCCGGACATTAGTCATAGCTCTGTTCCTTTCTGTAAACCTGGCGCACTTACCTGGACCGCCGGCAGACCCCGTTTCTGGAGCGGATCCTATTGAATCGTGCAGCCTTTCGCTAATCGACGCTGCAATTCGATGTATGCCGCATTCGACGGCGCCCTCTTCAAAGCTTCATCGATCGCGCTTTTTCCTTCGCAGTAATTGCCCTGCTTAAACTGCTCCTGCGCCTGCGCGTAGTACCCATCTCCCTCCTTAACGACATCGCAGGCTTTGGACGCCTGGCTCTGCAGGAGGGCGTACTTCTGGTTCGATGGATCCAGTTGCACCGCCTGCTTAGCGACATCCAGAGCCTCGCACGGCTGTCGCTTACTGAGCAGGTCGGCCGATTGCGTGTAGTCCCGCTCGGCTACGAGGTTAGTCGTTGTCCCCTTGTTCGCAGGAGGCTGAACATCCCGGCGGGAAGTGTCCGGCAAGGGCCGGGGCGTCCCGTTGCGTCCGAGCGTCTCATCTGTCTTTTTCGTTGGGGACACATTCGGCGCCAGCGACTGATCGGTGGGTGGCGTCTGGGGCGGTTTGACGTTCTCCACGACGTTCGTCTTCTCGCTCTTTTGCGTCTGCGGCTGAGGACTCTTCAACGTGATCACCGCATACGAGATGCCGCCGGCGATCAGCAAGGTCCCGGCGCCCAGCCACGCCCATTTCGGGAGGCCGGCGCCGCCGGGCCGCCGCGGCGCCTCGGGCGCCGGAGGTTGTGGTTTGACCGCAGGCGCCGCGTCAGGCCGCTGCCCTCGTGGTTCGAGGACCGTGGCCGCATGGGTGGCCGAGCGTCGGGCCGAAGCGGCGGACGGTCCCGCTTCCATCGCCGCATTGAATTCGTCGAGCAACTCCGCGCAGGTCTGCGGCCGGCGGTCGGGATTCTTTTCCAGGCAGCGCAAAACCAGCGCTTCCACCGCCGGCGGAACGGACGGATTCACCTCCCGTAAGGGCTTCGGCGGCTCCACGCAGTGCGCGTGCTGGACCTTGTAAATCTCTTCTACTCCGGAATCGCCGCAGAACGGGACACGGCCGGTCAGCATCTCGTACATCACGACGCCGTAGCTGTAAATGTCGGACCGGTGCCCGCGACTCTGAACGGTGATCGAGCGCGGGGTCTGGATCTGCTCCGGGCTCATGTAATGGGGCGTGCCCACCGAAAAGCCGGTCATCGTGCCACGCTCGGCAAACTCTGCGACGGCGATGCCGAAGTCCGTCAGAAACGATCTCCCCTGCCGGTCCACCAGCACGTTTTGCGGCTTGATGTCCCGGTGGATGATTCCCCGCTCGTGCGCAAATCCCAGCGCGGGCACGATGTCGCGCACGGAGGCGGCGACGAAGTCGAGCGGAAGCGCCCCCTGGCTGTCGATGCGGTCCGCCAGGGAATTGCCGTCGATGAACCGCAGCACCAGCGCGAGGCGTGTCTCATCCTCGACCACGTTGTAAAGCGTGACGATCCGGTCCTGCTCCAACCGTCCCAGGGTTCTCGCCTCATTCAGAAAACGGGTCCGCATCGCGGGATCATCCAGGTACCCCGGCTTGATCAGCTTCAGCGCAACCATCCGGTCCGCGCGCGCGTCGGACGCCAGCCAGACCTCTCCCATGCCGCCACGGCCGAGCAGACGGACCGGCTCATATCCGCCGATGAGAGGTTTGGGTTGCTGGGGCGCCATCTCTTTCCGTTTCACTCCTGCCGCAGGGTTACTGCGTTGCTTTCAGACTCAATGTGGTCAGAATCAGAATCACGAGCGTCCCGAGAAAAATCCCCAGGATCTGAAGCGACTGCGAGAAACTGGACCTACCACCGTCGAGCGGGAACGCCGCTTCGGCCACGTCGGTCTCTGTCTTCACGTCAGCGGGGGCCGGAGGCGCGGCCCCCCGCGCCGGAAGTCGCGCCTGGCACTGGGCAGCGGTGTTCCGGCAACTCAATAACTGTTCCTCGAGCTCGCTCTTGAACGTCGAATGGCGGCTGCCCGCCTCTTTGAGCAGGTTGGCTTCGTACGCCCATCGAGTCGGTGTCACCGCGGCGATCCATTGCGCCGCCTTCGGCATTTCGTGCACCGGTTTGATGCCGCCTCCCAGCAGGATGAACGGCAGCAGCACGACGGGAAGAAATGCGATCGCGGCCTCCGTCGTCGGGGAAAGAGCCGAAATCAGTAGCCCCAGAGCCGTGCCGACCAGCGACGCGACGATCAGCACCAGCAACAGCGGCAGGAATGGCCCCGAAAGTTTGGCGACGGCATACACGATGACCAGCAGCGTCGTGCATTGGAACGCGCAGATCAGCGCCAGCACCGTCAGCTTCGAAAAGACATATGACGGCAGTTTCAGGTTGACCATCCGCTCGCGCATGAAGATGGCGGTCTCGCCCACAATGTCGCGCGCCGCATTGTTGCAGCCGAACCACACCGCCGCCACCACCATGAGGAAGTGCACGCTGGCGATCTTTCCACCGAACTGCGCCCAGTCTTTGGGGTTCCCGAAGCTCCGGTCGGTCAGGCCCTGAAAAACGACGATCAGCAGCACCGCGAAGAGCGGCGCCTGGGCCAGCAAGATGAGCGTCTGGGTCCGGTCGCGCAGCTTGAGCAGCACATTTCTCCGCGCGAGCGTGACCATCTGGCGAATGCCGAACTCGCGCTTCGGTTTCCCGCCGTGCTGTTCGCGCGCGGAGACGATCTGGCCGGCCCGCGCCTGCACGTACTCCTTGTATGCGACCGACTGCTCATACGTCTGGGCCCACTCGTTGGCGGTTCGCCGCGTCAGCCCCGACATCAACTGCTCGGGCGAGGGCGGCGGTCCCTTTACTTCCTGGGGATTGAAAAACTGGATCGATTCGGGATATGCCGGGCCGAAGTAAACCAACTTCCCCGCGTTGTCTCCCTTGTCGCGCGCCACCATCAATAGCGAGTCGAACTCCCGGAAGATATCGACGCTCGGCTGGTGGATCGTGCAGATCACGGTCTTTCCTGTGTCCGCCAGCCGCCGGAGCAGCCGCATTACCTGATAGGCGTCGTACGACGATAGCCCGGAGGTCGGCTCATCCAGGAAGAGCACGCTTGGATCGCTGAGCAGCTCCATCGCGATGTTGACGCGCTTCCGCTGCCCGCCGCTGATCACCTTCCGTTCGGGGGAGCCGATCAGGCGGTTCCCGATGTCGTCGATATTCAGGTCCTTCAGGACCTGCATCACTCTCGTCTCGATCTCCGAATCGCGGAGATCGGTGCGGAGCCGCGCGGTGTAATACAGCGCTTCTTTGACGGTGAGTTGCGGATGGAGGATATCGTCCTGTGGAACATACCCCACCTGAAGCCGGAACTGCTCCTGGTTGGCATACAGGTCCTCGCCATTGAACAGGACCCGCCCCGCCGTTGGCGGCGTGTACCCATTGATGGCCTTCAGCAGGGTGGTTTTGCCCGCGCCGGCCGGACCCATCAGCGCCACCAGTTCCGAAGGGAAGACCGTCAGGGACACCGGATCGAGCAATCGCCGCGAGACGCTGCCTCGATGAATTTCGACGACGACTCCCGCTGCTTCGATGGTTACATTGCCCGTGTAATTCCGCTTGCCGAGATTGCCCGCCTCGTCGAGAAGCCGGAATCGGAAACTTCCGAGGCCGATCTCGCTGCCGGTCTTCAGCATCACCCGGCCGCTGATCCGCTCCCCATCGACGAACGTGCCGTTCCGCGATCCCAAGTCCTCGATCTCGATTCCGCGCGGCGTCTTCTCGAGCCGCGCGTGATGCCACGAGATCATCGGAAACGGAAGCGGATAGTCGCAGCCGGGGTCGCGCCCGAGCAGCATTTCTTGCCCGGCGAACGGAACCATCTCCTGAACGCCCGCGCCGAGCGCCAGTTTGCCGGGCTCCAAGAGCCGGGACACGCGGACCTTGAAGGAGCCAAAAAATACGCTGTCGTCCGGCCGAACGGTCGTACGAGTGATCCGGTTATCAGCATGACCGACCGAGGTGCCGTTGCTGGACCGCAGGTCCTCCAGCACCAGAGATCCCGCTTCGTCGACCGTCAGCCGCGCGTGATTCCACGAGATCATCGGGTAGTCGAGGACTACGCTGCTTTCCGGCGACCGGCCGATCGTGATCGTTCGAATTGCCGCGCCCCTGGATTCGGGCGCATCGTTTTTCGGCCGCCCGTTCGCTCCCTGCTTCGCCGGCCACGGCAGGGGGACCGAACCGCCCAACAAAATGCGATCCGTGGGGCCGACCCATTCGGGGCTACGGGCGGAAAGTCGCTGGCCGCGAAGCCAGGTTCCACTCTCGGAGCCGAGGTCTTCCAGCGCGAATCCCTGCGGGTATTCTGCGAGCAAGCAGTGTTTGGGGGAAACACCCGACTCTCGGATGACCACGTCGCATGCCGGATTGCTGCCAAAGACCCACACACGAATCGGATTGAGACTATCCGAATTCATAGGCTGGTTGTAAGTCCCCACAGTATACACCAGATTCAAAAAGTGTCACGTTATTTTATGGATAGACCCTCAGTACCGTAACTTTCTAAAGAACTGATGGATCTAAGTACTGTTACTGCGCCGTGTGCTGCTCAAAGCTAAGTGACCACTCCAGGAGCGCCTTGGCATCCGCGGAGTCCACGATCTTCTGTACGACCCTGCGCTCGAACGTGCTCATCTTGTCCCGGTTAGCCGCGATCATGGCGTTTCCGAGGAGTTGAATCATGCCGTTCGCAAAAGCGAACGGCTGGCTCAGCACCGCATTCGTGTACATTACCTGGACCTTGTATACGTAACCCTCTTCGTCGCAGAGGTAAGCAAGGTCGGTGACGCCATCCTTCTCCCAGTAGAACCGGTAGACCAAAGCGAACCTGCCGGGGATCTCGCGCTGGTTGCCATCCACCACCGCAACGGTTCTCTGGTATTCGTGGCCGCGGTAATCGGCGCCGAAATGAAGATAACTGAGGGTTTCTTTGCCGCGCGCCTCGGTTCGCAGAAAGTGGTCGGCGAAGAGGATGGAGCGCGGAACGGTGTCGGTGGTCTGCGCCGGCGCCAGTTGTGCGATGACGGGGATCACCGCCGCCACGGTCAGGAGCAAAGAGACAGCGCGCAGGGATTGGCCGGCGGCGCGGAAGGTTCGGAGTACGTTCGTTTGAATTTTCATTGCTTGTTCCACCTTTCACCTGCCTGAAGCGCAAAGGCCCCCCGGGAATGCGCAAATCAATCGAGAAAATTGCCTGACATCCCGAATGCGGCTCCCGCTCGGCGCGATGGGAAATACCGGCCGAGGAATCCGATGAACAGTATTCCCGAAGCGCTGCAAAGTTGGGAAGTGAGGATTTGTGACCTCACGTCGCGGGTAGAGCGGGAACAGCAGCCAGGCACACACCGGCGCGAATCGCGCCAAAGCGGAAGCCCGGGCGGGAACTGCTCGAAATTCTCCGCCCTTTATTTCAACGAATTCTCATGCCCCTCCGCGCTGTGGGGGGCATGTCAGTTCAATACATGCTCACCAGCGACCCCGCGGCGCTTGCGGAGTATTATGCGCTGCGCAACCGGGTCTACCGCCGTCACTATCCGCATTTGTCCGAGGAGTTCGGCCGGGAAGATGCGATCGACCGTCAAAGCCAGATCGTGTTGGGTTATGATGAGCGCGTCGTGGCGGGAGGCCGGATGACGATCTCCCGGCCCGAACGTCCGCAGGCCATGCCCATGGAAGAAGCCGGCTTCCAACTCGCAGCCGCGGTCCCGCAATTCCGCTTGCGGTCGCAGGCTTACGCGGAGTTCTCCCGAATCGCCGTCGATCCGCTGTACTCCGAGGGCCGGCAATGCAGTCTCGGGCTCATCCGAACGCTGGCCCGCACGGCCGCCCGCTTCGGCGTCGACGTCGTGTTCAGTATCTGCCCCACTCCGCAGGTCCGATGGAATGCGCATAACAGCCGCCGCTGCGGCGTCACGTTCGAGACTTTTCCGGCGATCGAGATTCGCACTCCTTTTCAGATTCCGATGACCCTCTGCGCCTACACCGGCCTGTTGGCGGCCGACGCTCCGGCGCTCGGTCTGACCGCCTGAGGCGCGCCATGCGAATGCTGCTCTTCGGGACGAACCTGCTGTGTTTCGCGAGTTTCGGATGGGCGATGGCGCGTCACTTCGAGCCGGGAGGAAAGCCGAAGCCGGGCATGTTGCTGACCGCCTTGGCGGTCCCCGTGTTTGCCGCCGCCCAACTATGGGCGACCCTCGCCTTACCGGCCCCGGGCGCAGCGCCGGCGATGGTTCTGTACGTCGCGGCCGCCGCGCTCTTCTGGAGCGCCATTCGCGTCACCCGTGGCCGCCGCCTGGGCGCATGCTTTCAGCAACAAGAGCCATCCGGCATTGTTACCGCCGGGCCGTACCGTTATGTGCGGCATCCGTTTTATTTGTCTTACTCCCTGGTCTGGGCCGGCGGCTTCGTAGCGACACGGTGGGCGCCCTTGGCGCTCGTGGCGATCTTCATGGCCGTGCTCTACTATCGCGCCGCCCGGCAGGAGGAGCGCACGCTCTTGAGCAGTTCCCACGCGGATGTCTACCGCGCGTATCTCCGGCAAACGGGCCGCCTACAATAGCGGCTGGGCGGTCGCGGCAGCCGCGGTCCGGGAGTCGGAATCGAGGGTTTGCGCGTACTCCACGACTCCGATGCGTTGGACGAGCCGCCGGAACCCCGCATGGCCGTAAAGATGCCGGAAAAAAGGGTAGGCGTGGAACCAGACCGCCAGGGGGTCGCGATCCTCGACGCTGGCTTCGAGATGCTGGACGGCGCGGTCCAGGTCCCCCGCGCCGAGCCAACATGCGGCAAACTGGCTTGGCGGGATGTACCGGCCCGCCTTTTCAATACTGCGAAACCAAGCGATGCGGCGGCGCGCCACTCCGGGATTGCCGCTCAGCCCGGCAAATAGCCCGCGAAGACCCCAGGTAACCGGACGCTCGTAGATCTTCAGCGGTGTTTCGTCGAGGACCCGCAAGGCCGCCGCCGGGTCGCCCAAGCCTTCCATCAGAATGGCGTAATTCAGGTGATGCTGATAGTAGTGCGGCGCCGCCGCGAGCGCCGCCTGAATCGTGGTCTGCGCCTCCGTCCAACTGCGGGCCAGCATCTGCAGCATGGCCAGGTCGCCCAGGAACGTGGGATTACAGTACCCGAAATGGTCGACGGTGCGCTGGAGGATCGAGATCGCCTCGCGAGGACGTCCGCGGCCTACCAGGTACGCCGTATACCAGACGTGGGTCTCGGCTTCCCCACCGCTGGCCTCGATTGCCTTTCCGTACGCGTCGCCCGCGCCCGTCCAGTTCAAGTCGAGCGCCTGCAGCACCAACCCATGCGCGAGCCAGGCCTGCCACGCCGGTTGTTCCCCTTCGAGCGCCCTTTCCGCGCAGACGCGCGCCTGCTCGAGACACGGGCGCGGACGCGATCCGTGGATCGCCTGTGATGCCAGCGACTCGGCCTTAAGCGCCAGCGCGAGCGACAGGCCCGGCGCTTCTGCCAGCACCGAGTCGAGATGCGCCAGGGCTGTCGAGTAGCCCGACACGGTGCGCGTTTCGAGCGCCACGCGGGCGCTCCACAAGCGGCTGGTGGCGGCCGGCGAAAGTTTGGCCCGCCGCGAAAACGACGGCGCGTACGTGCCCTTCGGCACTTCGATGACGATCGGGTCCGACCTTCCCGGACCCGCGTAGTAACGCAGCAGGCTTTCTCTCAGGTTGGCCGCGATGGTGCGAACGGTGGAATCGGCGCGCGGGTCGAAGGTCAGCAGGTCCCGGCCAAACACATCCGCGGCAATCGTCTTCTGGCTAAGCTCCGCGCCCCGGCCGGCGAGCGATTCTTCCGTGATGTAAACCAGAAAGCGCAGCTCGGCGGGGGGCAGTTGGCCCTGACGGCGCACCAGCTCGAGCGCGTGAGTAACCTCATACACTTCCGGTAACGCGGAATCCGGGGTTAACAACTGGATTATCCCCCACTCGCATGGAAAGTGCCGGAATGACCGGGAACCTTCCCCGATTCCCTAGTATATTCGAACCGAAGCGAACCCCGGGCCGGCTTTCGGACCGGAGGAGAAATCGACGAACTTCCATGTGCGCCACAATCCTCGATACCGCGGCTCTCGTGATTAACCATGACCCTGCCCTCGCCGAATTCGGCCCGCCGGCGCCCGAGAGCGCCTGCCGCGCTCACTTGCAGCGGATTCTGACGAGCGCGACTTTCGCGCGCGCGGAACAGTTGCGGCGCCTGCTCGCCTGGTTGGGCGAGCGCTCGTTGTCCCCCGAAGCTTTGCCTCCCGCCGAAAAGGAGATCGGAGAGATCGTTCTGGGGCGCAAGGACTTCGATCCGCAGACGGATTCCGTCGTGCGGAAGGAGATGCGCCGGCTCCGCGAGAAAATGCAGCAGTATTACGCGACGGAGGGCGCCCGCGAGCGAGTGCGGATCGTCAGCACGGGCGGCTACCGCTTTCGCTTCGTCTGGTCGGAGGAATCGGGCCGGTCGTTATCGAGCGGGCGCCCTTGCGTGCTGTTACTGCCGGTTCGCTCGCTTCCCGGTGTCGCCGGGCAGGCCGCCCGGCTCTTCGAAGAGGTGCTGGTGCGCGTGGCGGAAATGGGAACCGCCCAACTCGTCGCGCCTACCACCGCCCGAAGCTACCGAGACCGCGTGGGCGATGTTCGCGACTTCGCCGCACAATGCGGCGCCGATTTCGTTGTGGAGGGCGACCTGGCCCTCGATACGGAATTGCGGCTGACGCTTTGGTTCGTGGATGGAATCAGCGGCAGAGCAGAGCGCCCGGGCCGTTTTACGGGGTCCGACGTCGATGAGCTCGCCGCCCTCGCTGGCGCATGGCTTGACGACCAGCTGCAACGCCGCGCGTGACGGCCGCGCGCGGGAATCTACTTGCGTTGCGTCGGGCCGAGATACGTCAGGCGGAGTCCCCAATCGGTATCCGACGGGAAGGGCGGCAGCATCAGGATGCCGATGACGCTCGAATTCAGAGTGCCTGTGCCCGCATCCTGGAACGTCCCGGACCGGGGATCGAACCACTCCGCGCGATAGGCGCTGTTCAGCTTCGCGCCGCGAATCTGGCTGCGCGGGCAGCCTTTTTCGAAATAGGCCAGGAAGATGTTATTGTCCTCCGTCCGGGCGCAATATGCCCATTCCTCGTAAGAGCGCAGCTCGTGCGTCTTGTTGGGAGAGACGAGGTCCGCGTCGGGGATGAGTTCCTGATACCGTTTCCCGACGGAAAATGCGAACGTCCGCAGATGACGCATCTGCGCGGCTGAATTCCACTGAAACGCCTCCCACATCTTGACGGGCGCTGCCGCCTCGATGTCCGCTCCCCAGATTCCCTCCGCGCCGTAGACGTGGCCCGCGAGTCCGCCCGAGAGGAAGCTGCCGTACATCGCGGAGCGCACGAACCGGTCGTCCTTTTCGGTGCCGCCGGGGGCTCCATACTGGTACCCGCGCCCACCGCCGAGGGAACGCGCGTCGTTATAACCGGAGTAGTAGGGCTCGCCGTTGAGGGCAGGCTTGGGGTCGGGCTGGCGGAAGATCTCCGTCAGATACCAGTAGTTGTTGTGCTCCCGCATGTTGCCCGTCTGGTGCAGCGTGACCCAGGAGTGCTCGCCCCAGTTCTCGAGGGTGGACGGATTCGCGTTCGCCGAGAGCAGGGTCCCGAACGGCGGAGGTCCGTACTTCTCCATGACCATGTGGATGGCGCGCGTGAAGTCCTCCGGGCCGATCGACTCGCTGATGATGTCCAGGTGGACCGGGCTGAGCACCGTATTGTTGGCCTGGTAGCGCGCAAAGACGTACTCGATGAATCTGGCGTAGGAATCGGGCCACTGGTAATACTTGCTCCAGAGGTTGCTGGCGTCGCGGCGCGATACCTCGATGAATGGCACGAAGCCCTGTTCGTTCAGATAATCGATCTTGCGGTCGATGTAGTCGAAGTACTTCGGGTTGACGCGGTCTACGTCCGGGAACATCATTTCGTAGCCGGGCACTTTGCCCGGGAACGCGAAAGGCCGCCCCCCTTCGTTGTCCATGTTCTTGGCGCTGCCGGTCCCGAACTCCAGCCACGCCGAGCGGACCGTCGTCTTCGCGGCGTCGTTCATCACGACGCGCCACGGGGCGCCGTCCGTCATCCAGTTGGGAAACGCAGCGATGATGTTCACCCAGTTGAAGCCCTGGGCCTTGCGATATCGGACGTAGTCTTTGAACCCTGCGCCGGCGCCGAGCGGACGCTGCTGGTCGTCGTCATACCAGCGAAACCGGTTTGTGCCGGCCGCATACCAGGTGTCGCCGAGCACGAAGAAGGGCGTCCCGTCGGCGCTTTCCAGCCCGTGATGATTCGGGGTTGCGCGGAGGAAGCCACGGCGCAGGGGGTGCTGCTCCTTCTCCTGCTCCGTCCAGGCAATGGCGGTGAAGGCGCCCGTCTTTCCCGCGAGCCCCGTGTCGGACGGATTCGACCCGCTCCGCCACGTCCACGCGCCGGGTTCCGTCGCGACGAACCGAACCTTGAACGTGCGGCCGCCGTCCCAGAAGCCGTAAATCCGCTTCGAGAAATGCGGGCCTTTGAGGTCCAGCCAGACGGTCTGTTGGACATACGGATTTTCGTAGTCTCGGGCGGCCGTCAACGTGACTTCCTGCCTCTCCCACGGATGTCCGGATCCGGATGGCGCCGCGGGAACGACTCCCGGCAGCAGCGCCACGGCAGTCGAGAACAGCAGCGTGCTTCGCATATCCTTATGCAATAGCAGAGTTCACGTCGCGCTTCTCGCCGCAGGGCGCATGATAAACTCGAAGCGCATTCCCCAAAACCCATGGACCGTCGATCTTTTCTTTCTACTTCCATTGCCGCTTCAGGCCTGTCCGCGTCCGCGGCCGCGGCAGACGCGCCGAAACCTGCCGCCGAATACTATGACCTCCGGCGGTATCAGCTCGTCAGCGGCCCCGGCACGAAGCTGACCGATAACTATTTCTCGGGCGCGCTCATTCCGGCCTTGAACCGGCTCGGGATCGGGCCGGTCGGCGCGTTTTCGGTATATTTCGGGCCGGACACGCCTGCCTACTACTTATTGATGCCGTCCACGAAAGTCGAAACGCTCGTGACCGCTGATCTCGAAGTCGCGAAGGACAGCGCGTTCGTGAAGGCCGCGGCGCCGTTCTGGGACGCTCCTGCCGCCACACCGCCGTACGCTCGAATCGAGAGCACGCTGCTCCGAGCCTTCGAAGGGTATCCGAAACTCACCGTCCCAGCCGCCGCGACGAAAAAAGAGAAGCGCATTTACCACCTCCGCACGTACGTGTCGCCGACGAACATGGACCACGTTCGCAAGGTGGAGATGTTCCACCACGGAGAATTCGAGTTCTTTGCCAAGGCTGGTGCGGACGGCGTCTTTTATGCCGACGCGCTGATCGGGCCGCGCCTGCCGAGCCTCACCTACATGCTCAGCTTTCCGGATATGGCCGCGCTCGAAACCGGCTGGGCGAAGTTCGGCGCCGACCCGGACTGGAGAAAACTCTCCGCCGACCCCCGGTTCAAGCTCGATCCGCCGACAGTCTCCAACGTCACCAGCCTCGTGCTGCGTCCGCTGGCGTATTCGCAAGTGTAAGTCACCGGATCGCGAGATTCACAGCAGGGCTGGTCTGGCCTCCGCTGCTTACGGCCAACGGCACGGAAGCGCCGGTGACTCCCGCAGGCACGATGAGATTGAGCTGATATAAGCCGACGAAGCCGGGCACGAGCCCTGCGAACGCGACCGGCGCGTCCTTCCCGCCAATCGTGGCGGCGACTCCCGGCGTCGTGGAAAGGGGCGACCCAGGCGTGATTGCTCCATCCGCCAGAGCCGGCGTCGTAACGCCGAGGCCCGTGCAGTAGAGCACCAGCGTGTCGCCGACGCTCGCCGGAGCCGCTGGCCCCACCAGGAACGGCGCGCCGCCCGACGCGGGAGTGTCGAGCGACCACGCATTTCCGTCGATCTGAAGAATGCTCGTATGCGACGCTGCGATGTCCACCGCCACCGGCTCGGACAGCGTAAGGCCGCGCTGCACCCGCACTTGAGCAGTGGTGTTCAGGTTGACGGCTTGCGGCACAACCACGTTGATCTGTCCGTCAGCCACGTAATTGATTGGCGCCGGACGGTCATCGAAGTAAACCTGCGTGTTGGCGAGTTGTGTCGGCAGGGCGCCGTTGCTGCTCGTCGTGAAATCGCTGAGACGGGAGCCGTAGATCGAGAGAAAACTGCCGGGCGCCAGCGGACGAATCTTCGGCGCCGGTGTCGCAAACACATTCGTAATCGAATCGAGAGTGAAGGCAGGGCGGTCGTTCGCCGAGGCTTGGGACCCCGTAATTACGTTCTGCGCCGTGGGCAGCCCGCCGCTGCGCGCGTTCACCGTGATCGTCACACGCGGATTGACCTTCTGCGGCCGCCAGGTGCCTTGCCACGTGCCGTCGCCCAGCGCCGTCAGTTGTACGTCGTCCTCTCCGCTATCGAAGTGCGCCCACACCGAGCCCGTCTCCGCGACGACGGGATTGCTGCAATCGTCCATCGCGCTTACGCTCAGCCCGACGGGCCAGCCCGCCGACACTTGAAACGACTGCCCCAGGGTCTTCAGCGCCACCACCAGTTTGGACGGGGCACACGATGCGTGTGGAGAAGCATCGTGCGCTTCGCGGTTCCGGGCACTCGTCGTTGCTGTGCCCGGCGAGGAGATCACGGTCACTTTCGCCGTCTGCACTGTCCCGTCGGAAAACTGAAAATTCACGTTGCTGGTGGATGGCCCTGACGGGAACGGGCCGGTCGGCTGCACCAGAACACGCGTCGGCCGGTCGGGCGCAAGACCTCCATTATTCGGTAACATCCGGAACGCCAAGGCGCCGCCCGCATGCGATGAGGTGAACGATCGCGGCGACGCCGAGATGTTATACAGCAAGAAACTCTGTGAACCCGGCAAATCGGTGCTGGACGTCGCATAGAAGATCAGTTCCGGCGGTTGGACCGACGCCGCCACCGCGCTGTTCGCCGGCAGCACGTCCAGGAACACCGTCAGCACGCGCGAGCGGTTAGCTGTGCCGGGGGCGTCCACCCGGACGGTGCCATAGTACTTACCGGCTGCGAGTCCCGCGGCATTGACGGAAACGACCACCTGGGGCGCGGCGCCGGCTGCATCGGTCGCTCCGCTCGCAGGGGAAACTTGCAGCCATCCAGCCCCAGTCGTAGTGGAGGTGGATGCGGTCCAGTTCATCACCCCCGACCCGGCATTCAGCACGCCGAACGTTTGCGGGGGGATTACGCCCCCGGTCTCCACCGCCGTAAAACTGAGCCCCGTCTGGGTCAGCAGCACCGCCTGCCTGTTCGCGCTCACGGTCATGACGACCGCGACCGTCTGATTTCCCGCCGCGCCCGCCGCTACCGTAACCGTCCCCGTGTAGGTTCCGGGCGCCAGGCCGGCGGGATTCGCCGTAATGTTCAGGCTGGACGGCTTCCCCGGCGTTGCCGCTCCACTCGCCGGCGAGACTGCCAGCCACTGACCGCCGCTCTCCGTGGCCACCGACGCGGCGAATGTCAGCGTCTGCCCACCCGCGTTCGATACCTGGACGGTTGCGGCTCGCCGAACGGCGTTCTGCGGCAAAGTAAAGGACACGCTCTGCCGGTCTAGCGCCAGTCGCGCCGGCTGTCCCGCGCCCACCGATAAACTGACGTTCACGGTGAGCGCCTCCGGCGTCGCGCCCGCGGGTTTGATGGTCACCGTCGCCGAGTACGCGCCCGGCGCCAGGTTCCCGGGGTCCGCCGTCAACGTAATCAGCCGCGGCGCCACATCGGACCTGGTATCCGCGCTGAGCCACTGGCCCGAGCCGCTGGACTGAATCGACAAGTCGAAGGCCACACCCGGGATGGACCCGGTCACAACAATGGGCTGCGAGACCGGAGCGCCCCCGCTGGCAACATTCGGCAGCACGACTTCCGCGGGAGCAACCTGCATCGCGGGTGGCGTCGCCAGCACGACGCGCACGCGGTCGAAAGCCCCGTCGACGATGTAAAGATTGCCTGTCGCATCGAACGCCAGGTTCGAGGGATTTCCCAGGGTAGCTCTCGTCGCCGGCAGTCCGTCGCCTAACTGGCCGACGTCTCCGCCGCCTGCAACCGTGGAGATGATTCCCGACCGGTCTACCTTGCGGATGGCGCGTCGGCCCGCGTCCGAGATGTACAAATTCCCGGCGGCGTCAAATGCAATCGCGAAAGGCGCGACCAGATTCGCTTTGACGGCCGGACCTCCGTCACCAGCCGAACTGCCCGGCGATCCGCCGCCGGCAAAGGTCGTAATGACCCCTGATGGGTTCACCATTCGAACCCTGCCGAAAGTCCCCGGGCCGTTGTAGATGTCGACGATGTACAAGTTATTCGACGAGTCGACAGCGACGGCGACCGGCCATTGTAACTGCGCTTGGGTGGCGGGGCCGCCATCGCCCGAATAGCCCGAAACGCCGGTTCCCGCGACTACCGTCACCCGACCGGTCGGATCGACCTTACGCACACGCGCGTCATTCTGACTCGCGATATACAAGTTGCCGGAGCGGTCCATGGCTAATCCATCGCCCTGGGGCACTTCAACGTAGGTGGAGATCGCCGCTTGAGGTGTCAGCTTCAGCACGCGGCCGACGTCCCCGATATACAGATTTCCGGCCCCGTCGGTCACAAGCGCGTTGGGGGCCGAAAGGCGAATCTGTCCTGCCGCGCCGGCGGCGCCCGCGCCGGCCACGGTGGTGACTCGCACGACGCCGTCGCTGCCGCGCGTCGCCTTCCGCACCCGGGCCTGAGTCGGTTCGGAGTAGAACACGTCCCCGTTCGGGCCGACGGTCACCGCGTGAGGCAGGTCCAAGGGCGTCGAGAGCGCCGCTGTGTTTTCGCCCGCATACTTGAAGTTGCCATTGCCCGCGACGGTCGTGATGATGCCGTTCGGCGCGACTTTGCGAATGCGGCTGTTCCCACTATCGGCGATCCAAACGTTCCCGGCCCGATCCGGCGCCGGGTAACAGGATAGGCCGAGGAACGCCTGGGTTGCTGGACCTCCATCGCCCGAATAGCCAGTCTTCTGTGGGCCTCCGGCAATCAGGGCAGCCTTGGTGGAACCCGGGGCCAGCTTGTAAATGGAACTGGGATAGGTTCCGAAATATAGCGCGCCGGCGCTGTCGACCGCGACAGTCTCCGCGAAGATGCCGGGCAAAGTCGAGATCGTGCCGTCCGGCGCGACTTTGCGGACAATGTTCCCGAGGTTTGTGATGTACAGGTTTCCGGCCGCGTCGACGGCCAGTCCTCGTGGATATGGCACGCCGGCGCTTACGGCAGGGCCGCCATCTCCGCTGGCCGTGGCAGAGCCGTTCCCGGCCACGGTGGAAACGACGCCGTTCCGATCGATTTTCCGAACGCGGTGATTCCAGTTGTCCGCCACGTACAGGTTGCCGTCCCGATCGATCGATAAACCTCGAACGTCGTGGAACTGAGCCTGCGTGGCCGGTCCACCGTCGCCCAGGAAGCCCGGATTCCCGCTGCCGGCGAACAGCGTGATTGTCCCGTCGGGAGCAACCTTCCGGACCTGACTCTGGTTCGAAAAGCAGAGGTTGCCCTCTTGGTCATATGTTGCCGAAAGCGGAAGGGACAACTGGGCATTCACCGCCGGCCCGCCGTTGCCGGATACGGTGATCAGCGTTGGATCGCAAAATCCGTTTCCCGCAATCACGGACAACGTTCCGTCCGGCCGAAGTCTCTCGATCAGGCAGTTGTAGGCGTCCACGATCACCGGGTTCCCCGCCGGGTCGATGGTAATCTCCAGCCTGTCGCTGATCGGCGCATTCAGCGCGGGCATGTTATCGCCCGGGAAAACCCAGTCGGCGCCCACATAAGTCGTCATCACACCCTGGGCCGAAGCCGCCCGGCAGCAAAAGACGAGCAATAACCATTTCTTCAACATATCGGACAATTCGGCATCGGCGGGGTGATCGGCGCCCTGCGGACGTTGCAGGTAGTCTACCCGAATTATCGGCGCGGAGCCGAATTGTTTTCGAGGAGTCTCGGAATGTCCGCTTTTGCGCGAGGTGGCAGATGCCCCGCTGCACGGATATGATTGAAGCTCGCCAAGTCGAGGAACGGCGGTCATGTCACGACGCACGCCCATCACGCTTCTCTTGCCCCTGTGGGTCACAGTCGCCGCGCAAACAGCGCACGCCCAGTGCACCCCGCGGGCAGTCGTCGTGGGCGTGTCCATCTATCAGGACCCCGAATTTTCCCGCCTTCCGCACGCCAAAGAGGACGCCGTTGCCTTCAAGGAATGGTTCGAGACGAACGCGAGGTGCGGGGGCGGCACGACTAGCGGTCGCCCGGTCGTGCGGCTCCTGACCGACGCGGACGCTAAACAGACCGACATCAAACGGGAACTGAGCAGCGTGCTTCTCAACGCCGGCCGCAATGACGAGGTTTTTATCTTCATCTCGGCCCGCGGCATCAAGACCAAGGACTACGGCGACGGCTACCTGATCGGCTACGACGGGATGCGCGGCAAATTGCATCCCTCGGGAATCGGCCTGGACATCCTCCGCGACATCCTGCCGGCCCCGGGGTCCCGCGCCGTACGCCGGGTCTTCGTCTTCGCGGATATCTCCCGCGACCTCCCGCAGCAAAACGAAATCGTCGCTGCCATGCAGGAGAAGCTGGCCGGGAATCCGGTGCTGGGGGCGGTCTTGAGCGCCAAGCCCAGACAGGTGTCGATCGACGCGGGCGGCGGCCGCGAGGGCCTTTTCACGCACTATCTGGTGCAGCAGCTCAAGGCCGCCCCCACGCGCCCCGTCAGTCTCGACCAGCTCTTCCAGACGGTGCGGAAAAATGTGATCGACGCAAGCAATTCCAAACAGGAGCCTGTGTCGTTCGGCGATTCGAAAGCCACCATCGCGGGATGGCGCCACGAGCGCATCCTGGTCGCGTCCCTGGAGCCGGCGATCGCCGCCGCGGAGCCTCCGCCTCCGACCCCTGCGCCCTTTCAGCCGAGCCAACTGGATATCGACCGTCAGCTCGCACAGTCGTTCGATCTCGAAGAACAGGCCCAAGAGGTCCTCTTGCGATACGGGGAAGGGAACCACTTTGCCGGCGACCCCCTACAGCCCGGCGCCGTCGATTTCGATGCCGCCGCGGACCGCTTCGACCGCGCCTTGCAGAACCTTCCGCCCCTGCCGCTTGGCGCGCTGGACGACCGCCTGCGCACTTCTCTGCGCGCGCGAGCGCTCTTCTGCCGCGGCGGGGCTCTTGCGTATCGCGGCCGCTACGATGACGCCCGCCGAATCCTCGAACAGGCGCGCGCCGCCGACCCGCTTCTGCCGGAGCCTCCCAACGCCATCGGCATGACGTATTTGGAGCAGGCGCAGTATGCAGCGGCGATCGACGCTTTCCAGCAGTCGATTCGCGCCTCGCCGGACTGGGCGTATCCACGGCATAACCTGGCCCTGACCTATATCGAAATGGGAAACAATGCCGCGGCGGAGGCAGCTTACCGGGCCGCCATTCAGCGGACCCCACAGCATCCGTATCTGTACTACAACCTGGGAACTCTTTTGCAGCGCCTGAACCGGCGGAGCGAAGCGGAAGGTCTGTTCGAGGAAGCGGTTCGCAGGTTTCGCGAACAGGCCGGCATTTACCGCGACCGCGCAACTCGGCTACGGGCCGAGAGCACCGGCGATCCGGCCGACGGTAGCGCGGCCGATCTCTGCGACCGCCAGGCCGTCAACGTCGCAGCGAACGAAGGGGAGGCGCACAACGCTCTCGGCGCGCTCTGGCAGTCGGAGAGGAAATTCGCGCGCGCCCGGGAGAGTTTCTCGCGCGCGCTCGCGGTCAACAAGGACCTGTACGCCGCCCGCTATAACCTCGGCATAATTGCTCTCGAAGAGCGCCGGTACGCCGAAGCCGCCCGGGAGTTCGAGACTATCCGCCAGGCCAACCCGAACTTCCCGATGACGGCGCAGCGCCTGGCCTGCGCGCAGACCGGCCTGCAGTATGAACAGTCGCGGGATCGTTCCGAGAAGCGCCGCCTGGGTGACGTTCTGAAACAGTGTTCGCGATAACCAGCGCTCGCGGGCAGTTGAACCGGCGGCGCCCCGCCCCAAGGTTGCACGCGCGACCACACCAAGACCAAGCGCCGATCCACGCCAGGTGCGGCGGGATAAACCACCATGGAATAGGGGCTGGACCATGAATGCTGCTCCCGCCGCAGCGGTTTCCATCGCGGTCACGGCCTCCTCGACGATGGTCGCGCAACGCACCGGTACTCCTTCGACGTCCCTACAGGGATTCGAAAGCGCAAACCTAAGTTTGCGGCTGGTTCGCGTCGCCCATCGCGCGTCGGCACAGTTCGGCCAGCTTCTCCAGCGTTCCCTCCGGGTCCGGCGCTCCGTCGGGAGGAGTCCAGCCAAGCGGCGAGCCCGCCGCGATTAACGCCTTCGCCACACCCACGTGGTCCGCGCCGTCGCCCGGGTGTCTCCATCCCTCGGTTGCCCATACCAGCGGACTCGCCGCGAACATCCCATCGACCGCCGTCAACGACGCCCCGTGCGCCAGCAGAACCCGTACCGCTTCCAGGCGCCCCGCCATCGCCGCCCGATGCAGCGGCGTCACGTGGTCCTTGTCAGCGGCGTTCGGGTCGAAACCGCACGAGAGCATCGTCTCCAACACGGGAGCGTCGCCCCGCTCCGCCGCAGTCTGTAGCATCAGGTCATGCTCCGGCTTCAGCTCGCCGCGGAGCGCCGGGCGTTCTCGCAGCATCGCCTCGGCACGCTCCCGATCGCCGCTCGCGCACGCGGAGACGAACCGCTCCAGCGGCGACCGTTCGTCCTTTGCCCCGTGTGCCAGCAGCCACGCCGCGACCTCTCGATTACCATGCAGCTCCGCCACCGTGTGCGCGGTGCGCCCGTCTGCGCGCCGGCGGTGAATGTCCGCCCCATACCGCACCAACAGCCCGACCATCGGCACGTCCCACCGTTCCGCCGCCACATGCAGCGGCGCGTCCTGAAGCTCGCCCCAGGCGAGGTTCGGGTCGGCCCCATGCTCCAGCAGCCACCGCGCGCCATCCGGCGTTCGCGACCAGGACAGCATGTATCGCAGAGGCGGCACGCCGCCCGGAATTCCGTTCACATTCACGCCGAAGCGGTGCAGGAGCTCGAGCGCGGCGAGGTTCCCGCCGCCCGCATTGATGTGCGTCGAGACGCCGTCGGTAGGATTCGCGCCCGCCTCGAGCAGCGCCGCGGCGAGCGGCAGCGAATTCACCGCGCAGAGCGCGCCCCAGAGCGCCGTCCGGGGCAGCTCCGGATGCCAGTTCCAATGGTATTCCGCGTTCGGATCCGCCCCGCGCCGCAGCAGCCCGCGCGCAATCTCCACCAGTCCCTCACCATTCGCCAGGCACGTGTGGCACACGTAGAGGATCGGCGCCCAGTTCTGAACCCCGCCCGGCCGGACGGCGGCGCCGGCGTCCTTTGCCAGCCGCTGCTCGACCGCCGAGTTGTCCCCCAGCACCAATTCGGAGAACAGGTTGGCGTGTGCGATGCCCGGGAATGCCGCCAGCAGACGCAGCGCCCGGTCGCGTGCGCCGCCGGTGGCGCACCGCACGAACTCATCGGCGGCCGCGGCAAACGAAAGCGTCCGCGTCTCCAACTCCTCCCGCAGTTCTTTCCACGACGCGAATCCGTATTCGCGCGCGATGGTGGACTGCGCGTCGTGCAACGCCAGAGTTGCCGGATCCGCCCCGGACGCGAAGGCCGGCAAGGCGCGGAATCGTTCCAGCGCGGCGGCATCCCCGGACTGCGCGGCTCGCAGTAAGTCTTTGGCCTGTTTTTTGAGCTGCTCCAGATTGGCGTGCTCAGGTAGTTTCTGCGACGTCATATCTCCTCCATGCTCGAGCCTGCGGTTCGCAAACAGGCAGCACGGATTTCGACGTGCAGCGATTTTCCTCGGAAGACAGTGGGCTCAGCCCTTCGCGCGAACCCGCGGGCGCCTGCGGCGCACGTATACCGGATATCACGGGTTCCGAGCGTGTGTCAACACCGTATGATGATCGACGACGAGGCGTGGCACGTTCTCGAAGGCGAGCTGACGTTCCGCTACTCCGATCGGACGCAGACCATCGGCGCGGGCGCGACCGTCTTCCTGCCGGCGGGCGTCGCCCACAACCATGTGGCCGGCCCCGGCACGCGCTACCTCATTAAATCCGAACTCCTGAATAACGGCCGGACCTGGTGTCGCGACCGTGCGATTCGGTTCGTCTGTAACCGAACTTGGCGGGGGCCTTTACCTCGCGTCGGAATGCCGCCGAGACTCGCGATTCGCCGGGCGCCCAAGCACTGTCGGCCGCAGAGGCGGATCTCGTTCAATGGCACAAAAGACATTTGCCGTGGCGCCATTGAACGCCTGACGTCCGACTCCTGTCTCCGAACTCCTGCTTTACCCGTCCCCCCTCAACACCCGATTCGGATCCACCCGCGCCGCCCGCGCCGACGGACCGAACGCCGCCAACAACCCCGCCATCCCCGCGATCGCCGCGCCCGACAACACCGCCGGCGCGTCCCACTCCACGATCTGCAGCTTCGACGTCCACCGCACCAGCAGCCACAACCCGGCCGCTCCAAATCCGCCCCCCACCGTGACTCCGATGCCCGCCAGCCACACGCTCCGCTTCATGACCAGCGCCATCACTCCTGACGGCGACGACCCGAGCGCCATCCGGATCCCGATCTCCTTCGACCTCTGATTCACGAGGTACGACATCACCCCGTACATCCCAGACACTGCCAGAGCCATCGCCAGCAGCCCGAGGACCCATCCAAGCCACGCTGCCGCGCGAAACGGATAAATCTGCATCTCGAGCGCCATGCCGAGCGGCAGCGTCTCGCCCTCATAGGAGGGATAGCGCTCCAGCATCCACTGTCTGAGCCGGAGCAACGCCGCGTTCTCGTCCCCCCGCACCAGAGCGAGCAGGAACTGACTCTGCGCCGTCGGGACATACACGCAACTGTGGTCGCCACCCTCCATCAGCCCCCCGTGGTTCACGTCCTTCACAACGCCGATCACTCGCAGATCGCCGCGAACCGGGAGGTTGTCTACCTTCCCCTGCGGCTCCCGCAACTCCACCGGTCGGATCGTCTTCCCCACGGCGTCCTCGCCCGGCCAGAACGCGCGCGCCGTCGACTGGCTCACGACCGCCACCGCTGCGCCCTGCCGCGTCTCGTCTTCGGTAAACCCGCGCCCTGCCGTCATCGCGATCTCCATCACCTGGAAGTAATCGGAGGAGACCAGGTTGTACCGCGCGGCAATCGCGTCCTTCCTCCCCGCCGGGACCACCATCGTCTCTCGCAGCCGGCCGAACCAGGGCGCGCGCCGCACTTCCGCGACGGACACGATATCCGGGCGGGCCCTCAACTCCCGCGCGAATTCCGGACTGCGCCCGTCGCCCGAAATGCTCAGCACGCCCGAGGTCCGCATTCCGGTGTCCTGCGTCTGGAAGACCGACGCCCGCCGGTACAGCAGCGCGCCGAACGCCAGCAGCACCGTGCAAACGACCACCTGGAGCACAACCATCGCATCCCGCAGGCGCGACGCCCGTAGCGCGCCGCCGAACTCGCCCCGCATCGCCGACACCAGGCTCGGACGCGTCACCTGCATCGCCGGCACGAGCGCCGCCCCGATCGCGGCCACCGCTGCCGCGCCCAGCGCGAACAGGAACACCCGGTAGTCCGGCCGGAGCGAGAAGATCCGGACGAGTTTGGCGATTTCCGGCGGCGCGGTCGCGAAGAACGCTCGCTGTCCGCCCTCGACCGCCAGTTGCGCAATCCCCAGTCCGACGGCTCCCGCCAGCCCCGCGATCACCATCGCCTCCGTCAGCAGTTGCCGGATCAGCCGCAACCGCCCCGCCCCCACCGACAGCCGGATCCCGATCTCCCGCTGCCGCGCCAGCCCGCGCGCCAGCAGCATGTTCGCGACGTTCGCGCAGCAGGTCGTCAGCACCAGACCGAGCGCAAACAGGAGCGGTGAAAAGACCGGCAGCATCATCGGATTGAAACGGATCGCAGTCGCGCGTGACTCAAGCATCGGGCGCAGGTCCGCCCGGATGCCTGCCACCATCGGCCCGAGCGCCGCTTCCGCGCGGGCCTTGGTCACACCGTCCTGCAGCCGCGCGATAATGTCTACCGCCATCTCCCGCTCCTCGGGCCGGAACACCGGCAGCTTCTCGACCGGTGCCCAGAAATCGGCGGGCGAATCGTCCAATCCGGCGAACTCCCGCCCGGCCACCCCGATCACGTGGAAGACCTGCCCGCGCAGCGCCAGCGTCTTCCCTAGGACCTCCGGATCGCCGCCGTATGCCGACCGCCAGGCGTCGTAACTGAGCACCACGACGTTCCCGTCCCCCCGCTCCAGGAACCGGCCGATCTGAGCACGCGCGCCGAGCATCCGGAAGTAGTTGTCGCTGACCAGGGTTCCCGTCCAATGCCGGTTGATCCCGCTGACGAACACCTCTCGTGAAGCGAACGCCTCCGCGAAGATATCTTTCCTGGTTCGAATCTCCTCGAAGTCGTTCCAGGGATGGACGCTGATGTTGGTGTCCTTCCCCACGTAGCGGACCGCGTACAGGCTGTACGGGTCCCGCACCGCGAACGGCCGCAGCAGGTACGTATTGACAAGTGTGAACGCGACCGACGCCAGCGCCAGCCCCGCCCCAAGCGTCAGGACCGCCGTCGCCGCGAATGTCTTATCGCGCGCCAGCGCGCGGCAGGCGTACTTCGTGTCGCTCCATAGACCCTCGACCCAGGCCCAGGTCCACTCCGCCCGGCGTTCCTCGATCGCCGTTGCCAGGGGCCCGAACTCCCGCGCCGCCTGCGTCCGCGCCTCCGCCGGCGACATCCCCTCCGCCCGCAGCCGGTCCTCGATCATCGGCCGGTGCGCGCGCATCTCCTCAGCCAGCCCGTCCTCGCCCCACCGTTCTCGTGCCTTCCGCCACGACCGCATCTCAGGCCTCCAGCACCTTCAAGATCGCCACTACCATGGCATCGAATGTGCGCCGCTCCTTCGCCAGCCTCTTCTTCCCCGCCGGGGTCAGCTTGTAGATCCGAACCTTCCGATTCGTCTCCGAGACGCCCCACTCCGCCTCCACCCACCCGTTCACCAGAATCCGTTGCAGTGCCGGATAGAGCGACCCTTCGCCGATGTGCAGCGCCTCTTCCGACACTGTCTTGATCTGCTGCGCGATCCCATAGCCGTGCATCGGCGCTTTCACCAGCGTCTTCAGGATCATCATCTCCAGCGTGCCGGGCAGCAGCTCGTTTGTATCCATAGATCATCAATACCTCGATTATCGATGCATGTCAAAGGCGAGTACGATACCCGGTGCAAGCGTCTCCCACTGCCATCGCCATACCTTTCAGCAGACAGCGGCGCTTCCGCGGCGCTGGGTGCGATCGTTTCCGCGCGCAAGGTATAATCCTTGTTTAAGGACCACGTTCGTAGTAGATTAGCTGACATAAGTGGTCCATCGCTATGGCACTTCCAAAATGAACTAAGCCGGAACTTCAGATCATGGAGGCCCTCTGGAGCCTAGCCCAAGTTCGTCACTACACCGATAGTTCCAAGCTGTTTTGACCTCCCGGCTGGAGACAAGTTCCATGGGATCCACGAGCGATTTCCAAAATCGCGATGTAGTGCAGACCTACCATCTTGAAAGCGAATCGGCGTCATGACACGATCAGCGCAGAATGTTTCTGCGGTCTCACGGTCGCAAAAAGGACGGCAAGGACCACATCTATTGGTCGCTGGTCGAGACCGTGCGCACTGCGGATGGTCCGCGTCAGAGAACTCTCTGCTACTTGGGCGAGTTAAACAGCTCCGCGCAGGCCCGCTGGCTAACCACCGTTGAGGTGTTCAATGAGCAGGGCGAAGCCCAGCAACTGAAACTCTTCCCCTCGCATGTAGAGTGTCTCCCCGACGACCCGCAAGTTGCACGAGTGCTGTTGAACGATCTTCGCTGGATGGAACTCCGAGCGAAGCCCAGTGTTTCATTGACCAATGGTCGATACGTGATGCCTGACAATTGCGGGGACGACAAACGCTTTTGCCCGTCGCTCACTTTTGACTCCGTTAATTATGGCGCGCTCACCGGCATCGACTCGGCGGTTGCGGCGGTAGTCCTCACGTATCACACCGGCGGTACGGCGCATTGGCAGTACGTGTACCTGCTTACGCTAGAGTCGGGCAAGCCTCGCCTTCTGGCGTGGTTGAGGACCGGGTCGAGGGCGAGCCAAGGTCTGCGCGGTCTTTCGATTACTGCCGGAAACCTCGTACTGGTAGTGAACGATCCCGAGAAGAGCCAAGCTGATTGCTGTTCGGCCGGAACCATAACGACTCGATACCGGTGGTCAGGAAGTTCTTTTGCAGCGGTGGGGCAACCCATCCACAAGAACGATCCGCCAAGCTTCGATTGCGCCAAAGCGGCGACCCCGGTGGAGGTTCTCATTTGCAAGGATGTCGAATTGTCTTTCTTAGACAGCCAGATGGCGAACTCCTACAAAATGGCCGTCAAGGACGCCTCCGCAGAACGCAAAGAAGTGATTCGGCGGCAACAGGCAGAGTGGTTCGCGGACTACAGCCGAACCTGCAACGCCCGTCTTTCCGAGGCCGAACGGCACGACTGCATCGATCGCTTTCTCAGCGACCGACTGACCACCATCTGGAAGTGAGCTATTAAAGCCGCGACCCTTCCGGCTCAAAACTGATTCTGAGCCGCGTGCCGGTCGCCCTTGCGTATTTCTCAAGGGTTCGCGTCGAAGGCATGGTCCCACCGCCTTCCAGACGTGCGACGACGGCCTGCGTGGTCTTCATGCGCTGCGCCACCTGCTCCTGAGTGAGGCCTGCGCGAGCGCGAGCTTCGATCAGCGCGGCGGCAAGTGAGAACTCCTCCTCCAGTGCCTGGTATTCGCGCCGATACTTCGGGTTCTTCATCCACTTCTTGTGGAGATCATCAACCGGCGTGCGTTTACTTTGCGAACGGGCCATCACGCTGAATTATTGCATTTTTGCAATGTCATTGCGAACACGGACGGACGGGGCGACGACCGGAGCCGGGTTGCTAACGCCCCATGGCCCAAACGATCGTCGGGCTGCATCGTTCGGGGTCCCTTTGGCCGGCGAAGACAACAGTACGGTGCTCATCAGCGATCCGCTTTAACGCAGCATGTAAGGCCTTCTGATCTGCAACGATCTCACGCCCCTCCGGTCCATCGATAACTGCAGTTGGCCAGCCTATGCAGACAGTCCCATTTGAAAGCTCAATGCGGTCTTTCCCATTCACATCGCACGGGTCGTTCTCCAGACGTTGGATACGCCCGTTCACGATTGGGAGACGAACGCCACGACACTCAGGAGAGGCTGCAAGAACTGCTTTCACCTGAACGGGCGGCGGACCGTGTGGATCCAGCGAATTCCCCTGATCGCGCCAGCGTTGGGAATCAACCGGAAGCAACTCGTCATGACCCGGCTGAAACCGGTAGCTGCGTCGCACAAGTGCAACGTAGTCGCCGATGTTTGCGGGGCGAACTAACTTCCAAGAGGACTGTTCCGCCACGTAGATGCCCGTGATCGAGCGGTCCTCACCGAATCGGGGCGGCGTGTTGTACGAACAGTCAGTCACGACCAGGCGCATCCGGCCATCATGCTCGAAACCGGCAAACAGCGCTGGCCTCGCAGGTTCACGTTTGTTTGCCGGCAAGCGACTCTGGATCACCCAAGGTACTGGTTGGCCGTGGTCATTGAACAGAAGGAACGAGAGGGTGATCTGATCAACGCACCGCCCATTTTGAGGGAAATAGGCTGCAATCAGGAGATCCTGACGACCATTCCGGTCAAAGTCTGCTTGCCAAACGTCCGTGAAGCCGACGCCGCTGCCAACCGGTACCGTTGCCGTCCAAGGTCTCCGGTCGTCATCGCGGCCTGCTAGCTGCAATGTGCCATCAGTCGCGCCGGTCACCTGAATCTGGCCGAATTTGACAGAGTTGCTCGCGCTGAAAGGCGGCCAAAGATGACCCACCTCTCCGAGGTACCGGAGACCTGGTACCGATACGGCCTCAAGGCTAGGGGCAAGCGTACAAAACCAGCAAACGATGAACGGCAGTGCTCTCGTCATGGTTATTCCCATTATGCTCAGTGCCGAGACTGACCGTTGGTCTCGTTTGAGGACTGGGGATTGAATATGATTTTTAATCCATATGACTTATATGCCATAATCAAGAGGTGGGATGGAGCGTCGAAATCGGCGACGAGTTCGAGCCAGAGTCTAATGGACTGCCCGAGGATGTGCGGACCGAAATCCTTGCTCACGCTCGGCTCCTGCAGCAATTCGGGCCGCAACTGGGGCGTCCGCGTGTCGATACATTGAACGATTCCCGCCACGCCAATATGAAAGAGCTGCGCTTCAGCGCGGCGGATGGTGAGTGGGGCGTGGCCTTCGCCTTCGACACGAAGCGCAAGGCAATCCTCCTTGTCGCTGGCGACAAATCCGACGGCAGTGAGAAGCGGTTCTATAAGCAGCTCATCGCGAAGGCGGACCGGAGGTTTGACGCACATCTTGCCCGGTTGAAGAAGAAGGAAAGGAAGTAGCCATGTCCAGGAATGTGAACGACATCATCCGCAGGCTGAGTTCCGCGCAGCGCAAGAAGGTCGAGGCCCGCGCCGCCGAGCTGATCGCGGAAGAGATGACCCTGCAGGAACTCCGGCGCGCGCGGAAGCTCACGCAGGTAAGCGTCGCAAAGGCCCTTGGCATCACTCAGGACAGCGTCTCGCGCCTTGAGAAGCGCAGCGATATCCTGCTTTCCACTCTGCGCAAGACCGTTCAAGTGATGGGCGGGAACCTCTCGCTCGTGGCCGAATTTCCCGACCGTGCGCCCGTAGTCCTGTCCGGCATTGCCGAAGCGGGAGCGGAAGCCAAGCCAACACGACGCAAGCACGCGCGAGTGTGAAGGCTGAACACTCCCATAGCCGCTCGATCTTATCGCCGGAAAATAGCTTCGCTTTCTCCGCGCTTGCGCGCCGCGGAGTGTGCCGCCTGGTTTCGGAAAGTTTCAGAAAATACCCAGAAACTTTCGGGTTTCGGAATGTTTCAGAAAGTTTCAATTCACAGAGTCCGACAGCCGCACCAAACGTCAGCGAAAATCGGTAGTGGAACATAAAGGAAATGTCTGACACGCCGTCGCAGGCGGTGGCGTTTTCTGTCGCAGCGCCAATTCGTTAGACGGGCAGACAGATTCGAGGGTGTGTCCGCCATTTGTCTGCCAAGGCAGTCAGGGCGCGGAAGGTTTCCAAGATGTTTACAGAAAGTTTCCACTTCTGGAGCGCATGCCGCGAAGTTTCCAAAAAGTTTCCAGAATGTTTCCAATTCGGCGGCAGTCCCAGACCATTCGAAGGTAGTGGGACCGCTAGTGGAAAATGAAGGGATTGCCCGGCATGGCGCTCGCATTTCGAGGGTATCAACTGCGCCCTGAGCACATTGCGATGCCGGGCAAAAATGTGGGTCTGCCCGGCATTTGCCGGGCGCCGTTCCACCGGCCGCCATGCCGTCCACTTTGCAGCCGCAAGACTCTCTGAATCCGCGCCGCTCTGCTGAGAGAAAGTCGCGTTCCGACTTTTCCCCTAACAGCGTCCCGATTCGGCTCGCAGGATTCCCTTAGTAATTAGGGAGACCTGATGGAATCGATGGAAAAGCTGACCATCCTCCGCGAGGCCGGCGAATGAAGGCCAAACTCGCTCTATCCAAACAAGCCGAGATCCCGCTCCGCGTGCGCGAAGCCGCCGTGTTTCTTGGCGTCAGCCCGCAGACGGTGTATCTTTGGGTTGAGCGAAAGCAGATTCCCCATCTCCGCGTGATGGGCCGCAACATCCGATTCCTCAAATCGGAGTTGGAGCCCTTCCGCGCGCAGTTCAAACAGGAGGTGGTGAATTGGCAAGACCAGTGAAGCACGATGGGGGCTTGTATAAGCGCGCGGGATCGAAAATCTGGTGGATGCGGTACCGCGACAAGGACGGTGTCCGCCAGCGCGAATCGACTCTCACCGAAGACTGGGACGAAGCGCAGAAGCGTCTCAGAGAGCGCCTGCAAGCCCGAGACAACAACACGCTGCCCGCGCTGCGCCGCGGACAGGATCTCACCTTTGGCGAATGGTCGGACTTTTATCTGGAGAACTTCTCCAGGCCGCCATTCCGCGCGCAGAAGACCCACGAAGTGAATCAGCGCGCGCTGAAGCACCTGAGAAAAATGTTCGACGGCGCCAAACTCGCTGAACTGACCGCCGACGAGATCGAGATGTACCTTCGCAAGCGGCTCAAGCAGCGGGCGCTGGTGAAGACGAAAGATGGATTCGTAGAGAAGCAAGTGCTGAAGGCAACGACAGTGCATCAGGAATTGCGAGTGCTGCGGCGCATGTTGAACGTCGCCGTGCGAGTGCTGCGGCGCATGTTGAACGTCGCCGTGCGCAAGAAGTTCCTGTTTGCGAATCCATGCGCGGGCGTCGAGTTTCCGGCGCGAGTCGATGGGCTGTTTCGGCCGCATTATGTGACGTGGTCGGAGCAGCAGAAGATCGAGTTCGCGGCGCCGGAGTACCTGCGCAATGTCATCCGCATCGTCACCGAAACCGGATTGCGCATTTACAAAGAGCTGACGCCGATGAAGAAGGATCAGCTCGATCTGGTCAACCGGACGGTGTGGATTCCGGACTCGAAGACGCCTAACGGCATGGCCGAGGTTCCGTTGACGGACATCGCGGTTGCTGCATTCACAAAGCAACTCGCGATCTCAGGGCCGGGCGCGTACCTTTCCCAAGTGACGAGAATGCCAGCGGTCATCAGAAGACGTTCAAGACCGCCTGGCACGCGACGTTGCGGCGGGCGAAGGTGCCGTACTTCCACATCTACGATCTCCGCTCGACGTACGCCACCAGGCTCAGCGCCGGCGGCGTTGCGGACGAGTGGGTGACGCAGTTGCTCCGCCAAGGCGACGCTAAGGTGTTCAAGAAGTATTCGCAAATGAAGCTGCAGATGAAACGCGAGGCGCTGGCGAAACTCAACCGGCAGGCGAACGAAACCGGTCCGGGTTTTGGCACAGCACAGGGCCCGGCTGAACCGGGTTTTGGCACAGTTTTGGCACAGTAGAGGCAAAGGAACAGCGAAAGCGATGGAAGCCCGATCGATGAACTTCTTTGGAATCAGCAGGAGGTTTGGTCGGGGCGGGGCGATTTGAACGCCCGACCCCCTGCGCCCAAGGCAGTTCCAATCACCATAATGGCGTTGGAACTAAACGGCTTAGATGCCATTTTCTTCTAAGCTAAAGCCCCAAAATACGGGGTTTTGACACTAATTTGACACTAACGACTCGTGGGGTGGCTCCGACAGTTGATAGTGGTTACACGATCACCCATCCGCTTCCCGCTCTCCACATCCCTCATCTGCTCAAAATACTGAACAGCCCCGCTCGAACGCCGCATCATTCAAGACTGCGCTTTGTAAAACACGTAGAGGAAGACTGCAACGCTCAGGCTTGCCAGCAAATGGATCAGTGAGTTCAATACCACCATCGGAGCAATGGCACCAGCGAGAAGAGCCGAGATGTCACCAATGGTACCCACGGCACACACAACGGTTAGCAAAGCCATCCCGACAAATGCGAAGAACGCCGCACTCTTGAGGCCCATGGCGGGAGTATACACCACCGCTTTCGTCCCGTCGCTTTCCCAACGGCATCTTGAATGCCGGGATAATGGAACCGATGGCAACGACGACCACGCCCAACCGCAGTGCGCTGGTACGTCGGGGCCAGCGGCTGGAATACTTCACCATCGGATACAACAGCCTTGAAGGGCTGGTATCCATCATCGCCGGGGCCATTGCCGGGTCCGTCTCCCTGATCGCCTTCGGACTAGACAGCATTATCGAAGTGACCTCCGGGGCGGCATTGCTGTGGCGGTTCCACCATGATCCTGGCCCGTCCCGGCGTGAATACGTTGAGCAGACCACGTTACGGATCGTGGGTGGGTGCTTTATTGCGTTGGCGGCGTATCCTCTACGAATCCGGCTCCACGCTGATCCGCCATGAAGCACCGGAGCGGAGCATTCCCGGCATCATCATCGCCGCCGTCTCCGTGATTGTGATGCCGTTGCTGGCGAGAGCCAAACGCCGGGTCGCTGCCGGGATCGGAAGCGGAGCAATGCACGCAGATTCCCGGCAGACCGATTTCTGCACCTACCTGTCTGCCATTCTGTTGGGCGGCTTGCTTCTGAACGCCGTCGCCGGATGGTGGTGGGCTGATCCTGTAGCGGGGCTGGTGATGGTCCCCATCATCTCCAAAGAAGGCGTGGACGGACTCCGTGGGAAGGCGTGTTGCGATGATTGCGGGTGCCACTAAACAGCCTCCGCAAGCCGGGTGGCCGGAACTCCAAACGGGCGATGGCAGCTTTCTGCTGAAAGGCCGGGGTGCTAACGCAGTGTTGGCCCGAAAGGACCATTTCTGATTTTGGAGTGTGCGAGTTTTTGGCTGCACTCAACGATGGAACTGCTAGAATCGGCTTTTCCCGGAGCATCCATGCCGCTTGGTACGACTATCACTGGCGTTCGCTTTGAGTATTCCGGTTCGCTATCAACCGGGCTGGTAGTCTCGTTTAAGAATTCGGCATTGAGGATCGCCCCTGAGACCATCAGGATCATCCGGGAAGAGATCACTAGACGAAGCCCGGTCCTAATGGGCGCAAATCGGAAGCCGCTGGTTCCCGATTCCGTTGGCGAGACCCTTGCCGTCAACCACGGCATTTCACCACAGGTGATGAGCTACGTACTGCCGCTTCTGATTGAGGAAGGCTTCTGTACGGCGGGTGGTCGAAAACCCGTTGTGATTCATCGAAAATGAGGCGTGAACAAAAACGGTTTCCGGCAACGATTACAGCTTTCCGTTCTTGGCCTGATCGAATTTGTAAAGCACCCGGTCAATGGTCTCGAAAGCCAGCCCCTTAGCCGCACAGAGATCCACCAGAGCGTCAACATAATCGAAGTACAACGACACCTTCCGATCCCTTGCACATTTCGTTGAAAGAGGATACTCGCAGCCGTAGACCGCTCTGTACGCATGACGGTCCACAATCTGGAATGTGAGTTTCCGGCACGGATGCGTGAATTGAGGGGCCGCGGACTGTTACTGTCGCTTTTGGACAACGGCCTGTGACAGCAAACGACGAAGAAGCGAGTGGTTTCGACCGCGCACGATCGCGGTTTGAGCATTGGAGAAAGACCCGTTCACGGAAGACATCGATCCCGGAAGAGTTGTGGACGATGGCCATCAACGTTGCGCGTCGGGAGGGCGTAAATCGGACCGCGCAGCAACTGCACCTCGACGCTGGAAAACTGAAACGGCTCCTGGTGGCTGCCGACAGAGATCACCGCAAGGGACAGCGCCAGTCGGGATTCGTAGAACTCATCGCACCGGTGCCGGTCGCCGGTCCTGGCTGCGTAATTGAGTTCGAATCCGTCGGCGGAAGTAAGATGCGCATCCACTGGAATACGGCTGCTCCGCCGGACTGGACGGGTTTGCTGCGCGCATGGCGGGATGCCGAGCGATGATTCAGATCACCGCGCAGATGCGCGTGCTGGTGGCGATCGAACCCGTGGATGGAAGAAAGGGTATAGATTCGCTGTCGCGCCTGTGCCAGGAAAAGCTCGCCGAAGATCCGTTTTCCGGGTGTTTGTTCGTGTTTCGCAGCCGCAGCGGAACGGCGATCCGACTCTTAACGTATGATGGCCAAGGCTACTGGCTGGCGCAAAAGCGGTTGTCGAAAGGCAAATTCACCTGGTGGCCCGACGCGGTCGAACCGGCCAAACCGCTGGAGGCCTATGAAGCCCAGTTGTTGATGGCCGCGGGCGACCTCTCTCGCCTGCGGGCCGCGCCCATGTGGCGTCGCGTCAATACGCTGAAATAGCACTTTACCCTTGCGTTCCAAGAAGAACCGATTCATACTACGGGACGATGACGACGTTCCGGTATCGCGGCCGGGAGATCCGACCAGCAGACATCCTCTGTATACGCGCCCTAATCGAGCGGCATCCCGGCGACAGTCGCCGCAAGCTTTCGACGCGCCTGTGTGAAGCCTGGGACTGGCGGCAAAGCAACGGCGCGTTGCGCGACATGGTGTGCCGCGGACTGCTGTTGATGCTCGAACGTGCGGGACAGATTACGCTGCCACCGGTGGCCTACAGGCGTCACAATCCACTGGCGCAACGGATACGGCCGTTACCAGCGCTGGTGGACCAGATCCCGATCGAAGCCAAGTTGAAGGATATTCTTCCGATCGAAGTCGAACAGGTGCGGCGGAGCGCACAAGAACCGCTGTTCAACAGCCTGATGGAAGAGCATCACTATCTGGGCTACGAGCAACCGGTAGGCGAACATCTGAAGTACATGGTGTGGGCGGGACGCCCTTCGGACCGACGTCCGATCGCGTGCCTGGCATGGTCGTCGTCGCCCCGCCATCTAGGCAGCCGCGACCGATACATCGGCTGGAGCGCGGATGCACGGCGGAGGAATATTCGCTTTCTGGCCTACAACACACGTTTCCTGATTCTGCCGTGGGTGCGGGTGGAACATCTGGCATCGCACATTCTGGGCCGGATGGCGGCGCAGATCAGCACCGATTGGGAACGGATGTACGGGCACCCCATCTACTTCCTGGAGACATTCGTGGATCCGGAACGATTCCGCGGAACCTGTTACCGGGCGGCGAACTGGGTGGTGATGGGCAAGACGACCGGTCGTGGCAAGCAATCCAACAGCTACGTGCCGAATCGGTCGATCAAAGACGTCTTGGGCTATTCGCTCACGAGGCGTTTTCGTGAGTTGCTGGAGCAATAGGATGAGACCGGCGAGGCGCGGCATCGAGGTGAACCTGGAAGAACTGGACCGAGTGCTGGACGGAGCGCGGCAGGCGCCGTTGAGCGAAGCCGATCACGACAAGCTGAAGGATGCGTTGCATGCGATGGCGGCTATGCTGACGCGGTCGCGGAATACCGAGAAGACCGGCGCGGTGGTCGAGCCAGCCATAGCGGACGAAGGGGCGGCAGATGCGAGCGCGCCGTCTCCGGCCGGACATGGGCGGAACGGAGCTGCGGCATTCTCTGGTGCGGCCCAGGTGGCGGTCCCACATGCGAGCCTGGACCACGGCGCCCGTTGTCCGGAATGCGGGCGTGGAAACCTGTACGCGCAGAAGGAGCCGAGGGTTCTGGTGCGTATCGTCGGGCAGGCGCCGCTGGCGGCCACAGTGTACTCGCTGGAGCGACTGCGGTGCGGCGCCTGCGGGCAGGTGTTCACGGCGCAAGAACCGGCAGGCGTAGGACCGGAGAAGTACGACGAGACGGCGGCGGCAATGATCGCGCAACTCAAGTATGGTAGCGGTATCCCGTTCTACCGCCTGGAGCGGCTGGAACAGCAACTGGGAATCCCGCTGCCGGCGGCGACGCAATGGGAGATCGTGGAAGAGGAAGCGGAAGTGATCACGCCGGCGCGGGACGAGTTGATCCGGCAGGCGGCGCAGGGCGAGGTGCTGCACAACGACGATACCGGGATGCGAGTGCTGAAACTGGAACGGGAGCCCGGTGACGAGCGAACGGGCGTCTTCACCAGCGGCATTGTTTCCACCTCGTCGGGCCGGCAGATTGCGCTGTACTTCACGGGGCGGCAGCACGCCGGAGAGAACATTGCCGATGTGCTGAAGCAGCGCGCGGCGAGTGCTGGTCCGGCGATCCAGATGTGCGACGCGTTGAGTTGGAACGCGCCGAAGTTGCCGGCGGGGGTGGAGTTACTGGTGGCCAACTGTCTGGCCCACGGAAGACGGCAGGTGGTGGAGGTGGCGCAGAACTTTCCGGTGGAGTGCCGTCATGTGTTGGAGCAACTGGGCGAGGTCTACCGCAATGATGCCCAGACACGCAATTCCGGCATGACGCCGGAGGAGCGATTGCGCTTTCACCAACAGCACAGCCAGCCGATTCTGGATGAGCTGCACAACTGGCTGGAAGCGCAGTTTGCAGAACGGAGAGTGGAGCCAAACTCGGGGCTAGGGAAGGCGATCACGTATCTGCTGCGGCATTGGAAACCCCTGACCCTGTTTCTCCGCCATCCCGGGGCTCCGCTGGATAACAATCTTTGCGAAAGAGCCCTGAAGCGAGCTGTGTTACATCGCAAGAACGCTTTGTTTTATCGGACCTTGAACGGGGCCCAGGTAGGGGACCTGTTCATGAGTCTGATTCACACCTGCCAACTTTGCGGCGCTAACTCGTTCGACTACCTCGTCGAGTTGCAGCGGCATGCCCGGGAACTGGCGGCCAGCCCTGCGGAGTGGATGCCCTGGAACTATCGCGAGACGCTGGCGCGAGTTGCAGTATGATGAATCCGCCTGGCCGAAAGGGATCGACTCCGGCCATGGTCGGGTGACATCCTGAAATGCCCAGAAAACGGGCTGTTCCGAAGGCGAAATCCGGAGACGTTTTCGGCCAGGCACGGAAGACGGCGAAAATGTTTCGCGCCGGGCTATATGCGCGCGTTTCCACCAATGACCAGCAGACCCTCGCGATGCAGAATCGGGCGATGCGGGAGTACGCCGGACGGCGCGGATGGACGATCGCAGTGCAGGTCCGCGAGGTAAACTCGGGGGCGGTGCGGCGGGAAGCCCGCGAGAAGGTAATCGAAGCCGCCCGCCGCCGGGAGATTGACGTAGTGCTGGTGTGGCGTCTGGATCGCTGGGGTAGGTCAGTGACGGATCTGCTGGCGACGCTTCAGGAACTGGAGCATCTGGGTGTGGGGTTCGTATCGCTGACCGAGGCGCTGGATCTGACCACGCCGGCGGGTCGCGCCATGGCCGGACTACTGGCCATCTTCGCCGAGTTCGAAAGAGAGATTCTGCGGGAACGAACTAAGGCGGGACTGGCTCATGCGCGGGAGAACGGCCAACGGCTGGGTCGACCGGCGACCGCGGCCATCCACGCCGTGGAAATCCGGAAACTGCACCGCGCTGGCATCAGCAAATCCGAAATCGCCCGCCGCCTGAAAATCGGCCGGACCTCGGTTCGCCGGATTTTGGGCTGACCTATTTCCCAGAGAAAGAGGGTGCGCAGCCTTCCCGAAAGCTCACAGAGCTTGTTGGGCTGGACGTGGATGCCGTCGCCGTCAATCGAGACGGGATCGTGGTGAACCTTCGGCACTCGAAGACGGATCAGGATGGCGAAGGGCGGAAGATCGGTATTCCTTACGGATCGAACCCGGCCACTTGCCCGGTGCGATCTCTTCAAAATTGGCTGGAAGCAAGCGGGATCACCGAAGGTCCGCTGTTCCGGCCAATCACCCGCCACGGCAAAATGGCAACTGAACGCCTATCGAGCAAGGCGGTTGCCGGGATCGTCAAGCGGTACGTGAAGGGGATCGGGTTGGACGCCGCCGAATTCGGTGGTCACAGCCTTCGTTCCGGGTTGGCAACTTCGGCGGCGATGGCCGGGGCGTCGGAACGGGCCATCATGAACCAGACCGGGCATCGGTCAGTGGTGACGGTTCGGCGTTATATCCGGGACGGGAGCCTGTTTCGAGAGAACGCCGCTGCCATCCTTGGACTTTGATTCGCCATGAACAGACGACAACTTTGAGCATCTTCGTAATTGTCGTTTGCACTCCGTCGCTGATCTACTGGCTGGCACAGGTCTGGACGCTCGTGCGGCAGAGCGGACGCCACGACTGGCCGTGGTCCGAGCCGTGGAATTGGATGGTGCTCTGTTCTTTTCTGCCGTTCGGAACCTGCTAAACTCGGCATTTCGATATCAGGTGTACAGATCTCATTTACCCATATTTCAGGAGAGAAACACGGCGAAGCGAAATCCGATACTACTGACTGCCGTTGTGACGCTGGCTCTAGCGCAAACGGGATGCGCTTCGGGCGGCGCATTTATCATGCAACTTTTTTACTGGATGGGCCTTGGCAGTGCTTGGCGGGGCATATTCAGCCTGTTCGGATTTGGATTTCTGGCGGGGCGATTATTGAAAAAGGAGCCTAGAGCGGTTATCCACCATCAGCCAAGCTTCGAGACCGTTATCAGGCAGCATCGAGAACGGGCTATGAAGGGCTTTAATCAGTTCTGTGATGAACTTGTGAGGGCCGTCGCTTGGATCGCCGCAATCGCCGTTGGGCTAGTAGGTCTGTACTGGCTCTTTAAATGGCTTTTCCCGCCGTTACGTCACTAACCGAAGCCGTGAAACCTTATGGTTTCGCTACCGAATATCAGGACCCCTCTTCTTTGTCAGAGCCGTCCCCTTCCCATTCATCCAATAGATCCCAAATCGACTCCCTGCGTCGATGGAAACTCCCGACTTTAGAAACGATGCCCCCTACCCACCCTACTGAACCAGCGATGCCGCCGATGGCGGCACCAAGAGCCGATACCGTTGGTGGCAGGACGCCTAGCCGCTTGAACTCTCTGCGGATGTCAGCGGCGACTTTCACTCGTGCGAAACGGTCTGACGGCGTTTTTGAAATGACAATAGGATGCGCCTTACAGCCCTTGATAGAAAAGAACAGCTTGTGATGTTTGCCGTTTTCAACGGCGACATCCTCAGCCCCGGCCCCGTTCATAGCGGAAACGAGACGGCGAAGGTCTCTATCGGTCACTCAGATTCTGCCCCCATTTCACTTCTTCCCAAGAGGAAAGCGGTACGGCTTCAGTGTGGTTTTGTTGCCGATTTTGGATGTGTTGATCGCAAGGGTCCGATCATCCAGAGTCGTCACCGGGACGTGCCAGTAGGATCTTTCCCCACGGTCTGTCACGTTCATGTTTTTCTTGTTCGCCGCAATCCATGAATAGGGTACGGCGAACGCTTCGTCCCGATCCATGCAGGACAGGATGAAATACCCATCCTTACCTTCGGCCAAAAAGTCGTCCCATTTCGGGTGATACGCATACCAGTAGGGCTGGTAATCGCCTTCGTATCGCTTGGAGACGGCACAGCACACCCGCAATTCTTTGTCGGAACTCCAGAACAGCGTTCGACTTCGTTTCACGAGTTCCTTGCCCTTCAGGGCTGAGAACGCATCGCCGGCCTGTTGCCGCTTGGCGTTCAACAATTCCGGGTCGGTCCGAATCTGCTTTCCGCCATCGTGCTCATCCTCATCCACCGGGACTTCCTGTTCGTTCCCTTGTTGATTCTCAACATCCACTGTGGTTGTGAAGATCACGTCGATGATTTTGTCGATCTTGGTGTATTCAAACGGCTGGAGAAGTTGACGAATCTGGTGGATCGTCGCCGGGTCATCGGACTTTTCCTTGATCTGCACAAGTTTGATAAGGCGTTCGATGCTGATGAGGCGCATCTCCCATGCCCAACGGGAACCCCGGACCTGTGCTTCCAAAGCACCTGTGTCTTCCCGGCCAACCACGATAAGGATTGAGGCGTTGCGCTGGACCTTGTTTCCGACAACCAACCGCTCTTTATAATCGGCCAGCTTGTCCAGCGAGATCGTTACGTAGTCGGTGGTCTTCGCTTCGATGATGAGATCCGGCTGATCCTTGGATCGCCAGATCCCGTCGAAGCCCACCACGGTTTTCTTCCCTTGGTACAGCCCGTCTTCGGCATCGAAATCGAGCCGCCGTCCAAGTTCGTTCACGATGTCCTGAAGGACCAAGCCGCTTTTGTTGAACGCCGTCTCCAGACAATGCCGTGCGTAGTCGAAAAGGCGTTCGCTTGGGGCAAACTTCAGGAACTGCCGGAATTCATCTGAGCATTCTGTATGGTCCCGGAGACTGCCATCCCCGGCACTGGAGACCACCTGTTCGATGGTCAACTTCAGAACTTCGTCTTTGTTGCTCTTCCAAAAGCTCAGCAGGGGCATTGCGGTTCTCGGTTTTCAGTGAACGTCCGTTGTTCAGCCAGCGAGTGCGGCTCTGTGTCCCACCCGGCAGCAACCAATCCGGGCGTGACGAATTTGCGAAACGCATCGGCTTCGGATGGCTTGCTGTAGAGCGGTTGTCCGGGAGTTTGGGGCATGAGTGTCCGATTGCGAACACACCATTGTACGTGGAATCAAAGCGATGCGGGGATGTTGTGGCCGCAGCCACTCACGTTGGATGATCGACCACCAAGTAAGAAGAGAACGGATTCGACGTTTTGAGGGGGTAGCCGATTTTCTGCCCTCCAGAACCACGCTCCGCACCGGGTATAGATATCTGGTGATACCCGGCGACACCGGGAGCACTGAGGCCGCACCGGGGCCGGGAATGGGGTGATGACACCAGACGAACGACTCGAAGAGTATTTGCTTGCACAGCGGCATTTGGGAAGGCTCTTTCCTCTATGGGGCGTGGTGCCGGGTCCAGACGGAGAGCTTAGATGCGAGTGCAGCAAAGCGGTCTGCCCCAAACCCGGAAAGCACCCCCGGCGTGGCGGCTGGCAGAAGCACGCCAGCGACGATCCGGACACGCTGATCGGCTGGTGTCAGAAGTTTCCGCTGGCGAATTTCGGAGTCGTGACCGGGGAGAAGGCGTTCGCCATTGATGTTGATGTCAGGCCAGAGAAAAGCGGTCAGGCTGTGATTGAGTGGCTGGAGATCGACAACGGCATCCGAGTGCCTTACACGGCAACTGTCATGACGGGCAGGAACAACGGTTCTCACCACCGCTACTTCCAACTGCCGTCCATCCCGATCAAAAACAAAGTAGATTTCATGCGGGGGCTTGATGTGCGAACGAAGGGCGGTTTTTGTGTCGCACCCGGTTCCCGGCACGTTAGCGGCGGCTTCTACCGATTTGCGGAAGAGCTACGGCCTGATGAAGAGGGACTTGCAGTATTGCCGGATTTCCTGTTGGAGTTGCTGCCGCAAAAGACTCCCACGAACGCCATTGCTGGCCCACAGATGCCCACCAGTGCATTGATTGACCTGTCTGGAAGGGAAGGGCCGGATAAGCCGCTAATGGACTCCGTAGTTCTCGGAATCATGAATCGTGATCCGGTGGCCCGGTTTTACTTGGAAGGTGGCCGGAACCCGCACCAGTCACCGAGCGAAGATGATTTCGCTCTGGCGTGCAAGCTGGCGTTCTACTGTCGCCACAACCTGCACCAAATGTATCGGCTGTTCATGAGGTCGGGGTTATTCAGGCCGAAATTCCTAGAAAAGAGGCCGGGGTACGCAAACTATGCCGTCCGCACTCTTGAATATGCGATTCGCCACACCCCGGACCGCTGGATTCGGAAGAAGCGGGTCAGGCCGTCAAGGGCGACGGGGGCCAAAAAGGGGCGGAAGATTTCGCCAGCGACTATCGCTGTTCTTGATCTTCACTCCCGGCACCCAAAACTCCAGCCCAAAGAGATTGCCGCCGCACTCGGCACGAAGCCTTCCAAGGTTCGGGACATCCTCCATTACCACCGGGCCAAGATCACGTCCCAAGTGGCATCGGAGAATGCAGGGACACTAATACACGTATTTCCAAGTAGGGAAGTAGAACCCGAACCATTTGTTTCCAAGGTCTTCTTACCGCATGGGAATGTGGAACGAGTTTCCGTTGGGCATCAGACTCAGGATGGATTCATCTTCAAATTGACGAATCCAGAATCTCTGTCTCCTACGGAGCCAGCAGCCTATGGCTGAACTCTTTGATCTTGGAATTGTGAGGGAAGTGGAACCCGAAGGCTTCAGAGGTATTAGAAACTTACTAATTCTTTTTTCGCTGACACTGAGATTGTACCATTCAAATCAGAATCCGTCAAGTTTCAACAACTTACGAAGCTATTCCAGTTAGTTTATCGTCCCGCCAGCCCGGAGAATAAATATCACCGGAGATCACCTGGTGCCCGTCAGCTTCGAGACCTACATGCAAGCCGATTCCCAAGGCCGGGACCGTCATCCAACATCGGCAAATCCGTTCCGCCAACTGGTGATTGAGCAAATGGTCCGAGCCAAACTGGTCCCGGCGTCTGTAGCTGACAGTTCGCCCACCGCCGCCGAGACCGGAAGGTTTTTGTCGGACCAGATCCTCACCATGCACACCCAGATCGTCAAAGATGGGTCATCGAACATGAACGAACGGCGGCTCAGTTATCAGGCCGTCTGCGGCCATTTGCTGACCTTGCTTGCCGTGGCTGGCGAGATCGAATCTTCACCGGAGTAGAACAACATGGAACAACGACACTCGCCCCTTTTCTCACTGGTGCTTCGCCTTCCCGAAGCCACCGTTCGTGAGCTTGATGAAGTTGCGGCAAAACTGAGGCTTTCACGATCAGCCGTAATCCGCAAAAGTATTTCCCGGAATTTGGGATTCACCCGCACGCACGAACTGCCGCTGGTGGATACGCCAGAAATTCAGGAAGTCTTGAGTTCGTAACGGAGTGCCATGAAGAAAACCAAGCAACACCCACTCGAAAAGTACCTCTGGAACAGGATCATCGACTACCTCCACACCGACAGCACCGAATTCGCACAACGGCTTTTGATCGCCAGCCGTTCCTTGGGCACCCGGCTCACCGAGCACACCGCCAAATGTCGCCGCTGCCGAAGGGCGATTGATTCAGTAGTAGAGCAAGGACCAGATGGCTGTTTGGAGAGTCCACGATGACGCCAGCGGAGACGGCTACCGTGATTGAAGGCTGGCTGTGCGGTGTCCAGCGGTCAATGCTCCGTCAGCGGATGGATTGGCAGTTCGACATGATGGTGGCAGGTCTCTACAAAACGCCCAACCATTTCATGATGCAGAAGTAGACCGAGATCAACACGGCGGAAATCACTAGCTTCACGAGAAGAAAGGAGACGATGATTTTCAAGCTCGTGCTCACCATTCCGGCGATGGTCATGACTCCGCTCCCGGCCCGAACACGATGGCATCGACAGCGGCCCACTGCGCCGGATCGTCTGTTTGCGAAGCCCGGAGCACCAATTCCATCAGCGTCCTATCCCGGTCTTCTCGCCGCTGTCGTTGTTCCGGTGGTTCCGCCGCTTGCCGCCGCTCATACTCGGCATCGTTCTCGGCTGACAATTCTCGTGAGAGGCTGACAAGGCGATCAAGGGCGGCGAAACCCGGCTTCATTCGCTCCATCACACGCTCAAAGGAACGCCACTCCGGGTCTAGCACATCTACATCCCACGCTGTATCGCTCATGGTCTTAACGACCTCAAGAATTCCAACAATTCCACCGAGTGTCGCAACCGCTCAGTGAAACTGTACCGCCACACAACCCGGCCTATCACGGCTACCGCCACGCCGTCCCGATATGCAATGCCGTTGTAGTAGGGGTCATCGTCAAGGTAGCCAATCGAGAGGCCGGGTTCGACCTCTTCAATCTCGCCACGCTGTGCGTACATGGAAACTTGGGCGACGTAGGCGGGATCGGTGTCCACCAGAACCCCGTCAACCCACTTCTCAATCGTTGTCACGGTTCTCCCCTTTTGGCTTCGATCCTTCCACTCCGGTGATCGGCACGCCAGCATCGACGGCGAGACGCACGCCACCGCCGTGGTCTCGAAAATACGCTGTGTTCTGGGAGTGCGCCGGGAGTGACGCTGGATGCTGATGGCCGGAAGGTGCGTGGCGAAGTCCGTTACTTCATGATGGCATCCAGCGCATCGAAATGAAATAGAACTGGCCGCTACCATGGTCTATTGACCGATTCTCGAAGTGCTTGTATGCGGGTGCGTGTTAGGGTATCTTCCGCCTTTCCAATGCCTTCCATCTACTTTTCTATCTACTTGCTATCCCTCTTGTTTTGACCAACTTGACAGATTTCAGAAGTATGGTTTAATGCCTTCAGGCCGCTTATCTCGAACTACTCCTAACGATAAGAACCAACTTGCCTCAAGGGTCTCCCGAAGGGGGCCTGAGCCGTAGGTGTGTTCGCAATGGATCAACCGGGGAGCGGAACATACGTTAGAAATATGCAAAGTAAGTTTCAAACTGAAAGCGACATCATCCGATCACTCACTCGTGGAGAAGATCCACGATGACCGCAGAGCAAATCCGACTTGATGATGCAGTGGAAAAAGCCATGGGCGAATGCCTGAGCCGCCTGACACCGATTGAAGCGGATTTCGTCCGGGAGTGCCTACTCCGCAGAATGACCTATGCCGAGTTTTCGGCCAAATGGGGACTGCCGTCAGAGCCGCTGACCGAATTCAAGGTCGGGACTCTGGTGAAGCTGAAAGGAATCCTTGCGACGAAAGGGATCTTTGGGATGGGAGATTTGCTGTGAACAAGGCAACCATCCTCACCACCACGTACCGCCCCCGAACGGCCACACCCGGCGAATTGGCGAAGGCTGGCGTGGAGATCATCGCCGCCAGCACCTTCGGGTTGCGCTGTCGCAAGTGTGGCGGCGTGTGGTCTCCAGACATTTTGCGGGGCGGGAGACTGCCCCAGCACTACTGGCGATGTCTGTGTTGCGGCTGTCGCTGATTGAATTCCACCCCCCGTTTTTTGGACGGGTTGGTGAACGGACGCTGAGTTTGTTCGCCGTCACTAGTCCAACCGCCGATCCGATGGTCGGTGGTCGATATCAACTATGACACTATGAGTTTTGTTCGGTCCTGATTGCCCTTCCGTTGGCTCCCGCCTTCCTGAGTGCCCAGACTGAACCGTGAAACAGTGGTAAGCGGTCTCCATCCCTACGGGGAACGGCGGCAGCATGTAGGCTGTGCATTTGGATTCGGTCTCTTCCTCTTTGCTCCACACGCCACTGACAACATTTCTTAGGTATTGGCTTTGGCGTCATTTGGGACCCGCCACGAGCTTGACGCCGGGATGAAGAGGAATTGTCGTGCAACCAGCCGAAACAGGCAACAACACAGGTATCTAGTCAAGACAGAATAGGCCATGCTATTGTTCAAGCGGAGCCATCCCACGAGCCGTGGAAGGGTATCAACATGGCTCGAAGAAGGGGCGTGCAAAAAGGGCACGTTCATAAGCAAGGAAAGGTTTGGTACGTGGCATACAGGGAAGACGCACTGGATGAAAACGGCAAGATCGTTCGTGATCGGCGGAACACTCCGGTGTGCGATGCAAAGGGGGTGTCGAAAAGGGAAGCACAGCGGATTGCTGATGAGCAGATCCTGAACCGAGTGAATTCTGTCTCGCAAAGACCTGCATCCATGTTGACGGTTCGCCAGTTCGTTGATGGGCGATTCCGAGAGGACGTTGTTAAAAAGAAGAAGCACGCAGGGCAGCTTCACTACGATTACATCCTGAAAAATCACGTTCTCCCGGCGTTCGGAGACAAAAGATTGCGAGACGTGGAACATGATGACGTTCAAGGTCTCATCAATTTGAAGAGTGATTCCGGCTTGTCGTCCCAGACCGTTACTCACATCAGGAATGTCATCAACCGGGTCTTCAAATACGCCAAAAAGAAGAAGGCGTTTTATGGGGAACTACCTACAGAAGATATCGAGATGCCTGAAAAGGTGACGAAGGAAGCACACGCCATGGACTTCGATATGGCAATAGGCTTACTCGAAGGGCTTGAGGGGGTTTCGCTGGTGGCCTACACCATCGTATTGTTGGCCCTCACAACGAGCATGAACATCGCAGAACTTCTCGGACTGCGGCGGAAGAGGGTCAATCTGTCGAAGGAGCCGAGAATGTTGGGGGATCGGCTTTTGGAAGGCGAATCAATCGCAGTCAGAGAGAACTTCTACCGTGGTGTCTTCGGCACGGTGAAGAAGAAGGCAAGGAATCGTGATCTTCCGATACCGAAACCAGTTCTGTCGGTGCTTGCACGGCTGATGGAAGACTCCGCTTTCAAAGGCCCGGAGGAACTCGTTTTTGGGACCGACAAGGGAACGCCTTTAGATGAGAAGAACCTGATGAACCGGATCATCAAGCCGATTGCTGTGAAGTTGAAGATGCCGTGGATGGGCTGGCACGCATTCCGTCACACACATTCCACTTTGGCGGAAACCCTTGGCATGGCACTCTCAGATCGGCAAGCCCAGATGGGCCACGGCGATTCTCGCATGACGATGCACTACACGCATTCTGACCTCAATCGGAGAAGGCAAACTCTCGATTTGATGGCAGACCGTTTGACCGGGAACACGGCGGAAGGTGTCGCAGAAGTAGCGGGTGTGACACTAAATGACACTAAGGGACAGCCCGTTATGGCTGCAAGTTGTTGATTCTATGGTCGGGGCGGGGCGATTTGAACGCCCGACCCCCTGCGCCCAAGGCAGGTGCGCTACCAGGCTGCGCTACGCCCCGACATCCCTCGATTCTACCGCGCCCGGCGACGCCGCTCCACTTCTTTCCGCAGTGCCCCCACCAGCTTCTCGATCCCCGCCTGCCAATCGGGCAGGAGATCCACATATTGATACTGCCGTTGAATCGCCTTCGGCACCCGGCACTGCCCGAAGCGCACCGGAACCACGAAGATATCGTCCAACGGTAATTCCCGCGCGCAGTCGAGCGCATACCGGATCTCCGCCTGGAAGCCGCCTTTCTTCGCCACCGACCGCTCCGAAAAGCACGCGACGAAGAAATCCGACGCCTCGATCGCATTCTCGATCGCCCGCGGCCAGTTCTGTCCCGGCAGGAGTTTGCGCCGGTCCATCCATGGTGAGAAGCCCGCTGCCTCTAATGCATCGTAGAGGCGTTCCGCAAGCCAGCCATCCTCCATGACGTAGGCGATGAAGACCTTGGCCGAACTGCGCGCTTCAAAGCGGAAAAAGCGTTCCGCGTCCGGGTAGAAGACTCCCAAGCCGTCGATCTCGACTGGCTTGCCTCCGAGCAATCCCTTCATCACGACGTGCGCGACTTGTCCGGCGCTCCCGCGGTCATCCACGACGACGGCCTCCGTTCGGCTGGAACGTCACCGCTCCATCGCGGCTCCGCGTGAAACGGCCGAAGCCAGGGAACGGGGCGGGTCTGCCTTTGCGCAATTTCGTCAGGATCTCGTGAACCACGCCATCCAGGCGGTCGGCGGCTTCGGCTTCGGTCAACCCCGCCGCCTGCGCCAGTCCCTTCGCAATTTCCGGCTTCTTCATGCCGTCTCCCTTGTAGCAGACGCAAGCCTCTTCGCGCCGCGCCTCCGGCACAGGTCTCCGCCAATTCACTGATTTATAACCAAATCCGGAGACAAGAATTCGGCGAAATGCCGTGACTGACAGATGAACTGATTTTAATTACCGCTTAAGAGGCTTTTCATGTGCGGTTCGGTATGATTGGTCCGTAGACGAATTCAGATCGTCACATCCCAAAGGAGAAGCGCACAATGAAGAAGCTGATGACCCTCATGCTCGGCATGATGTTCGTGTTCGGCACCACCGCCACGATGTTCGCCCAGGAAAAGACCGAGAAGACCGAGAAGAAGGCGAGCAAGAAGGGCTCCAAGAAGGGCTCGAAGAAGAGCGACGACACGAAGACCGAGAAGAAGTAACTTTCCGAATTTGCTGGGAAGCCGCGTAGCGCGGGTTCGCCTGCGCGGCAATCCAGTTTCCTGTACTGCCTCCCCCAGTTTCCTCCCACCTTCCCGTAACCTGTGAAGCCCCCGCTGTATTCTTAAATCAGAGGGGATTCATGAAGCTGCTCTCGATCATCCTATTCTCTGCCGCCGTATTTGGTCAGACGGCGTCGAACCACTTGCCCGGTACGGTCAAGGCCGTCACTGCATCGGCCAACCAGGTGGCGGTCAGCACCGCGCAAGGCGAACTGACGTTCACCACCAACGAACGCACACAAATCCTTCGCGCGCAGCCCGGAGTTGCCGATCCCAAGCAGTGGCCGAAGATCGGCCTCGGCGATATCGGACCGGGAGATGAGGTCGTCGCCTACTTCCGCGGCGCCGCCGATCAGAAACCGCTCGTCGCGACTACGCTGGTCGTTCGCACCAAGGCAGACCTCAGCCAGATGGCGCAGTCGCAACTGGACGACTGGAAACGCCGCGGGACGAGCGGAACGGCAAGCGCCGTCGATCCGGCCGCGAAGACGGTTACCCTCAAGGTCGGCCAGCGGACCGTCACCGTTCAGGCGAACGACAGCACGATGGTCAAGCGCTACTCCGCGGACTCGGCGAAACCTGCCGACGCCAAACCTGCGACCCTCGCCGACGTCAAGGTTGGCGATCAGGTGAACGTCCTGGGCAATAAGAATGCCGACGGCACGACCGTCGAAGCGGAACAGATCTACTCCGGCACCTTCCGCCAGATCGCCGCCCAGATCAATTCCGTCGATCCCGCGACCGGCGAACTCAAGGTGACGGACCTGGCCACAAAGAAGCCCCTGGTCATCCGCGTCGTCGCGGCGGACACGACGATGAAGAAACTTCCGGAACAGATGGCGCAGATGCTGGCGCGGCGATACCAGGGTGGACGCGGCGGCGCCGGCTCTCCTCCCGCGGGCGGTCCCCCGGCCGGCGCTCCCGGCGCGGGCATGGGACGTGGCGGCGGACGCGGCGGAGATCTCGGTCAGATGCTCGACCGGCTCCCCGCGATCGAACTCGCCGACCTCAAGCCCAAAGACGCCATTATGGTGTCGACCACACTCGGCAGCGATCCGACCAAGGTGACTGCCGTCATGCTGCTAGCCGGAGTCGAGCCAATCCTGACCGCGGCGCCCACAGCGACGCGCGACATTATGAGCGGCTGGAATCTGGGCGGCGGCGGAGGCGCCGAAGGGCAATAGATTGTAGAATCTCTACTGGGATAGACCGAATTGAACATCTCAGTAAAGGGAGAGTACGCCCTTCAGGCAATTTTCGACCTTGCAACGCAGCGCTCCGGCGATCCCGTCAAAATTGCAGAGATTGCGCGACGCCAGCGCATCCCGCAGAAGTTTCTGGAGCTGATTCTCGCCGGCCTGAAGCAAGGCGGTTTCGTCGAATCTCGGCGTGGCGCGGAGGGCGGCTACCTCCTCGCGCGCGCTCCGGAATCGATCACCGTTGGGGAAGTGCTTCGTTACGTAGAGGGGCCGCTGCAAAAGGGACGACAACGGAAGAAGAGCGACGGACCGTTTACCGCCATGTGGCAGGACGTCGATCGCGCCGTCGCTGGAATCATCGATCACACCACCTTCGGCGACCTGGCGCGGAGCTGGGCCGAAAAGCAGAACAAATTCGTGTTGAACTGGGAGATTTGATGCCCGTTTTCGACGATAATTCGGCGAGCATCGGGAGAACTCCGCTCGTTCGCCTGAATCAAGTGGTCGATCACGCCGGGTCGGCGCGCGTCCTTGCCAAAATCGAAGGACGCAACCCGGCTTTCTCGGTGAAGTGCCGGATCGGCGCTTCCATGGTTTGGGACGCCGAAAAACGGGGGGTGCTTACCCCTGGCAAGGAGCTGATCGAGCCCACCAGCGGCAACACCGGCATTGCGCTCGCCTTCGTAGCCGCGGCGCGCGGATATCCGATTACGCTTACCATGCCGGAGACGATGTCGATCGAGCGTCGCAAGGTCCTCCAGGCGCTTGGCGCGCGGCTGATCCTCACCGAAGGCGCGGCTGGCATGAACGGCTCCATCTCCAAAGCGGAGGAGATCATCGCGTCGGACCCCAGCCGATACGTGATGCTCCAGCAGTTCAAAAACCCGGCGAATCCGGAGATCCATTTCCGCACCACCGGACCGGAGATCTGGGAGGATACCGAAGGCGAGATCGACGTGTTCGTATCCGGTGTCGGCACAGGCGGCACAATCAGCGGCACATCACGGTACATCAAGCAATCGCAGGGCAAAGCGATCGTGTCCGTCGCAGTCGAGCCCACCAACAGTCCCGTCATCTCGCAGCGCCTTGCCGGCCAGCCGTTGCGCCCCGGGCCGCACAAGATTCAGGGTATCGGCGCCGGGTTCATTCCCGACACGCTGGATCTTTCGATGATCGATCGCGTCGAGCTGGTAACGAACGAGGAGTCGATCGAGATGGCGCGGCGGCTCGCCCGGGAGGAAGGACTCCTGGTCGGTATCTCCAGCGGCGCGGCGGCGGCAGCTGCCGTCCGATTGGCGAGAATGCCGGAATTCAACGGCAAGACCATCGTCACCGTATTTCCGGATGCCGCCGAGCGTTACCTCAGCACGACGCTGTTCGAAGAACTTGGATGAGATTTGCGGGCGCGCTTGGGTGAATAGGGGTGAGTGCGCCCGCTGTCGTAACGGGGATTGCATTAAAGACGCCCGCACCCTTCGCAGACGTTACAGGCGCCCTCGAAATTCTGTGGTACACATCAGTAGACATGCGGCTCTCGGCTCTGGCGTTCGCGGCGGGCTTGGTCTTTGGACAGGACCT